>Ga0181568_10000748_pt1 | contig 29485 bp, 31 predicted proteins | sample 101ome_20_FD_133758 | JGI IMG/M metagenome (GOLD analysis project Ga0181568, IMG submission 133758) | Coastal salt marsh microbial communities from the Groves Creek Marsh, Skidaway Island, Georgia - 101404AT metaG (megahit assembly) | ecosystem: Environmental > Aquatic > Marine > Intertidal...
AATTTTATATAAATTATATAAATTTATATATCAATGATAAAAAATAACATAAAAATTATTAAAATAAAAAAAATTTAATTAAATTTAAATTTCTATATTTTTACACATTTTTAAAATTTTTTTCACACAAAAATAAATTTATTTTTTTACATTTTTGCGAAAATTTAAATTTAACTAAAATTTATGTCTTCGATATTTTTATTGATTATTATTTTTAATAAATTTATATAAATTTAAAAATTTGATTTAAAATATTTATATAAAATTATTATTCAATAAACATGAATTATTCTATTAATTTAGATAATGTTAAAGAATCTTGGTATAATATTATAAATTCATTATGTATTAAACATGATATATTTAATAAAATTACAGAATTAGATTCAAAATATAATAATGAAATCCCTATATTACCTAATAATGAATTAATATTTAAAGCATTTAATCATTTTGAGTTAGATGATTTAAATGTTATATTAATAGGTCAAGATCCATATATAAATAAAAATCAAGCAATGGGTTTATCATTCTCTATACCTACAAATACTAAACTACCACCATCTTTAAAAAATATTTATAAATGCATTGAAAATACATGTCAAACTAAAATGAATTTCAATAATGGTGATTTAACTCATTGGGCTAATCAAGGTATATTATTATTAAACAAAACATTAACTGTATTTGAAAAGTTATCAAATTCACATAAAAAAATATGGAAAAATTTTACAAATGATTTAATAAAAATTATATCAGATAATACAAATGGTATAATATTTATACTATGGGGTAATGACGCAAAAAGTATTATTCCTTTTATTGATCAAAATAAACATCATATACTTCAACATACGCATCCTTCACCATTATCTAGAAAACCATTTATTAATTGTGATCATTTTATTAAAACTAATTTAATACTTAAAGAAAAAAATAAAAAAATAATAAATTGGAGTAATATATAAAAATTGAATAATTTTAAAATATTAAAATTTAAATAATTTTAAAAATGACTACAATTGAAAATAAAAATATAACACCTAATTGGACTTCAGAAAAGTTTGATTATTCTGAATGGGAAAAAGTCGATTGGCAAAAACTAGAAGAAACTATTAGTAATTCTAGTACAAATAGTAATATTGATAATAATAATAATAATAATAATAATAATAATAATAATAATAATGATGATAATAATGATGATAATAATGATAATAATGATGATAATAATGAAGTAAATAAACACTATAAAAGATTAAATAATCATTATAAATCTTGGAGTAAAAATGAAGAAGAAGATTTAATAAATAGTTTAAAAGATTTAACTTATAATGATACCAAAAAAATAAAAATAATTGCAAATATACATAAAAGGACTTATAATAGTATTAAATGTAGAATAAATAAATTAATTCTAGATGAATATAATAAAAAACAAAATAATATAATAAATGAAATTTCAAAAAAATTTAATATAAATAATAATGAGATAATGAAAATTATTAATAATAAAAAAATTAATAAAAATGAACTTGATAAAGATAAAGAGATAATAGAATTGAAGAATAATATAATAATTCTACAAGAGAAACTTATAAAAGAATATGAAAAAAAATTTTAAATTATTTAAAAATATATTATTTTTATTATTTTAAATATGTTAAATCAAGAAGCATTAGAAAATTATGCATTAGCTAATAATTTAACAGAAGATAATTTGGATACACACAATGCAATGGTAAGTAATATAATAAATAATGATATAGCATTAGATTCAACAGAATCAGTAATGTCAGAAAGTATAAATGAAGCATTATTACAAGAGTTTAAAGATAATGTAAAGAGATGGTTAGAATTAGATAATCAACTAAAGAGATTAGCAGCAGCAGCAAAAGAGAGAAGAAATAAGAAAAATGAAATAAATAATCAGATCTTAGAATTTATGTCGAAGTTTAATATTGAAGATTTAAATACAAAAGAAGGAATTATAAGATATAAAAAGTCATATGTTAAAGAACCCTTATCTCAAAAGACAATTAAGACCAAATTAGAAGAATTGTTTAAGGATCAACCAGATATAGTTGAAAGAATAGATAAAATATTTACAGATAGAGGTAAAGTAGAAAAATTATCTCTAAGAAGACTTAAAATTTAAGGATATCTATTCTTTTTACTATTATTAACTTTCTTTGCTTTTCCCTCAAAATTTTTAAAACCTGTCATATAATCCAATTTTCTATCTATACTCTCTAATTTATTAGCTAAATTATTTATTGAACCATTTAAACTATCTAGATTAATATTAACTACTGGTCTAATAGAACTACCTCTTGATACAGATTTAGATACAAATGTTTCCACATTCTTTTTTATCTCTATCCTATTTAAACGTCTAATAAGATAAAATGAAACTATTATGATAAATAATATAAATATAATATTAATTATACTGCATATAGTTATGTTTCTTAAATTGTCATAAAACATATTTAATTAAATAAATATTTTTTTTAAAATTTGATTTTAATATTTTAAATTCGAATAAGTAAAATTTAAAAATTAATATAAAATAAGAATGAAAGATAGTAATTTAGTTATTGTAGAATCACATGCTAAAACTAAAATTATTAAAAAATATTTAAATAGTTTAAATAAAGGTCATTTTGAAGTTATTGCAAGTTTTGGACATATTAGAGATCTTGATAAAAAAAATGGTAATGGTATTGGTATTGATATCAATAATGGTTTTAAACCAATATATATAACAATAAATGATGAAAAATCGAAAAAAGCATTAGAAAATTTGGGAAGAAGTATAAAAAATAGTAATACAATATGGTTAGCAGCAGATTTGGATAGAGAGGGAGAAGCAATTGCATGGCATATTAAAGAACATTTTAAACTAAAAAAATACAAAAGAATTGTATTTAATGAAATTACTAAAGATGCACTTAAAAATGCTATTGAAAATCCTACTACAATTGATATGAATCTTGTCGATGCTCAACAATCTAGACGTTTTCTTGATAGAATAGTCGGTTTTCAAATTACTCCTCTTTTATGGAATAGATTTAATACCAATATTGTACTTTCAGCTGGAAGAGTTCAGTCTGCTACTTTAAACATTATTATTGATAAAGAAAATGAAATACTTAAACATAAATCTGAATCATATTATACATTATCTGGTAATTTTAAATTAGATAAATATGATATTGAAGATGCTAAATATACAGTTAATGATAAAATTGAAAAAATAACAAATGAAACAAATCTATTAAATTTTATGAAAAGATTAACAAATAAATATGAGATAGAAAATATAAAAAAATCGGATAAGACACAAAAGGCGCCATTGCCATTTATAACATCAACATTGCAACAAGTAGCATCAGGTGAATTAAAAAAATCAATAAAACAAATAATGAAATTATCACAAGATTTATATGAGGCAGGTTTAATTACTTATATGAGAACAGATTCTTATAATTTATCGGATACATTTGTATCTAAAACAGAAAAATATATAATATCGAAATATGGAAAAGAATATTATGGTGGTAAAAGAATTACAAAAAAATCAAAAAATTCACAAGAAGCACACGAAGCTATACGTCCTACTAATGTTGATAAAATAGCAAATGATATTAAGTCAACATCAAAAATAACAAATGATCATAAGAGATTATATAATTTAATTTGGAATAGAACAGTAGCATCATTAATGAATCCAGCAAGATTTTATGAGATTTCAATATGTATTAAAAATTCAATATTTAATAAAAATCAATGTTTTATGGGTAAATTTAAGATATATTACTTTGAAGGATATATGATATTATATAATGAGAAAGTGAATAAAAATATAGATATAAATAGATATATGGAAGATTTAAATAGATCAAAGAGTAAATTAAAGATGATAAATATAGAAGGGAAAAATACATGGACTGTTCCTCCACCACATTATTCAGAAGCAACTATTGTAAAAGTACTTGAAAAAGGAGGTATTGGGAGACCATCCACATATTCATCAATATTATCAAAATTATACGAAAAGAAATATATAGAAAAAAAAGATCTAGTGGGTATAGAAAAAAAATATAAGAATTATACATTATTACCAAATAATAAGATTTTAAAAAATGAAATTATAAAACATTTAATTGATGAAAAATCAAAATTAGTACCAACTGATATAGGACAAGAAGTAAATAAATTTATAAAAGATAATTTTAAAGATATAATAAATATAGAATTTACATCAAATGTAGAGAAGAATTTAGATGAAATCGCAAAAGGAAAAAAAACATTAAATCAAGTAATGAATACCTTTTATAAAGATTTCTCTAAATCAATAAAAGACGCAAAAAATAAATTACCAAAAAATACTAAAGGTAATATAAATACTTCAAAAAAAATTAAACTTGAAACTTATTCAAATAATTTTAAAATTAATAATGTTGAATATATTGTAAGAATTGCAAAATATGGTCCTGTAATACAATTTAAAAACAATGAAAAGAATAGTTATATTTCGTTAGTACCATATTTAAAAAATACAGGGAAATCAATAGAGGATATAAATAAAAAAGATATAAATTTATTAATATCATTACCAAAAGTGATAGGAAAATATAAGAATAAAGATGTAAAATTATTATATGCAAGATATGGATTTTATTTGGAAAATAATGGTAAGAACGCAACAGTGTTTAAACAATATGTGAATAATGTAATAAATGAGGATTATGATAATATAATTAAATTAATAAAAAATGAGAAAATAAAATTCTAAATAAAAGAGTAATATATATAAAGGAAAAAATAAGATGGAAAATATTACGAAAAATAAGGATCTGGAAAATAGGATGAATAAACATATAATGTTTTCTTATTCACACAAACAGGAAGGAATTGTTAAATATATTTATGAATTAATTGATGAAGAATTTCCAAATATTCAAAAATGGATTGATTATAATAATATGGATGGTAATATATTAGATTCTATGACTAATGCTATTGAAGAATCATTTTTAGTAATAGTTTTTTTATCAAAATCTTATAAAAATTCAAAGAATTGTAAGATTGAATCAGAATTAATAATAGGGAAAAAAAAGAGAATAATACTTGTATTATTAGAAAATGATTTTCCATATTGTGAAAACAATGAGAAGAAAGAGTTAAATTGGTTATATAACAGTTATAAGAACCAATTCTATCTTGATATGGTACAAATGAATATAGAGAATACGAGAAAAATGAAAGAGTTAGTAAATAATAATATAGAAGAATTTTTTAGAATAGAGAATAAATCTTTTAGACATAGAAGAAAAAATAGTTTAAATTCATTATCAACTTCAAATTCATTTAATATGAGGAATTCTCCTAAAAGAACACCTCCTATTAAAGGTAAAAATGATTATAAAGATTTTGATGATTTTGTTTTAGATAATTCTCTTAATAAAGAAGATATAGAGACTATAAAACATTTAATAGTAAAAACACCAAGAACAATGGTACCTACATTGAAAGCAGGAGGATTAGATTTTAAGTCAATAATATCATTAATAGATGAGGTAAAGAATGAGGAAGAGGAAGAAGAGGAATATACAGTAAGATAAATTTATAATTTTTGGAATTGTGGATTAGGATTATAAGGTTCTACAATATTACTTTGTTTTGATTGATATATAGCTTTGTTGCTGATACATTTAATGTTATGTTGATTACTATAAGTAACAACACCAGGCATTTGTTGTGAATTGTTACCAGGCCTAGTATAACCGGGATAATGAAATCTTCCTTCATCGGGACCTCTAGCAGATTTAAGATTTTCAGACATCATAAAATCTACATCAGGTTTTACAGGAATTGTTGCATATTCCGCATCTTCATGAAATTTTTCACCTGAATAATGACCTCCATTTAATTTTGGTTGTGGAACTGACATATACCCATATTTTTCAAAATCATATATTCCATAATTTAAAGATGAATTATTTGCCATTTATATTTATATATTATAATTATTTTTTTATAATATAATTAAAAATTATATATTTTATATTTTTATCTTAAAAATGATACTAATGATAATACAATTAAACTTAATGTACATATTGATACTTTATTATTATTATTAGTATTATTTTTGTTTTCCATATAATTATAAAATTGTTCTTTATTTTTAAATTTATGAATTATTTTTGGTTGTTTATTATGAATCATTATTTGTTTTTGTTGTTTATTATGTTGTTTATTATGTTGTTTATTATGTTGTTTATTATGTTGTTTATTTACAGTTTTTTTATTACCACCACCCATACCACCTGTTGTAAATGCTATTGCTGCTGCCATCGCCGACCTATTATATACACCAGGTGGGTAAAGATTTTGGTAGAGATTTACAGAACTCATATTATAAATGGGACTTGAAAATCTTGAGGAACTTAAAGATCTTGATGGTAATTGTTTTTTAAGTTGTTCTTCAAATTCAATAGTTTCTTTTACATTTTTTAAATATTTTTTTAAACTATCCTCTTTTACATTTTTTAATTTATCACTTTCTAAAAATCTTTTTGATAACTTATTAATATTTTCTAAAGCTTTTTTTAAGAATTCAATATTATTATTAATTTCTTTTTTATGTTTATTTATAGTATTGTCATCTGATTTTAAACTATTAATAAATTTATCTAATAATTTTGAATCATCTCTTTGTTCTTTATTCTTTTCTCTATTTCTTTTTGTATTTTTTCTAAATAATATTTTATTTTCTTTTAACTTTAAATTGGGTATTTTTACTTTATATATATCATTTATATCTTCTAATAACATATTATTATTATGAAGTAATAATGTTATATCATTAGATAAAATATTAATATCTTCAATTATATTTTCATTCTTTTTGGATATAGTAAGTATATATTCATCTAACTCTTCATCATTATCACTTAAACCTTCGGCTGGAATTAATTTTTTGTATTTATTATAAATTTTTGTTAAATCATTGTTATTAGTATTATTTAAACGGTTTGCTTCTATTTTTATTCCAATATTTTCTTTATTTTCAAATATAATTTTAATATTATCTATAACTCCATTAATACTATTAATTAAATCAATATTATAGTCAATTTGTTCAATACTTTCATCAATATTTGTGTTAATTAAATCATTATTTATTGATTTTAATAATCTTTTCTTTTGATTTTTTTCTAACTTTAAATTATTTGATATTTTAGATTTATATTTTTCGATATCACTAAATAGATTAAACTTTTCAATTCCTTTCTTAATTTTATTATAAAAATTTAATGTAGTTAATTTTTGATCTTTTGTATTATTTGCAAGTTGATAAATATTTAATTTTATTTCATCAAAAACATTTTTATAATTATACACAAAAGTTTTTATTAATTCATAATTTTTTCTTGTAACTTTATTAACATCAAAAATAGATGATTCAATTTTATCAGAATTTTGTTGATTTGCATTAAAAAAATAGTTATTTATATTTTTTAAATCATCTGTGATAATATTTTTATTTTCTGTAGTTGTACTATTAAATTTAACTAGTTCTTCTATAATTTTATCTATTGATTCTGTATTATTTATTCTAATAATTTTATTAGATAATTCATCAGTTTTATCTTCAAAAGAATTAATAATAACATTAAATAATTTTAAATTATTTATTTTTTCAGTAAGTTGTTTTATTTTCTCTTCAAAAATTTCAGTATTTTGAGAATCAGCAATAATCGAGTTATTTAAAAAGTCAATTTTCTCTAAATATTTTTTTATATTATAAGTATCAGTTCTATCATATACTGTAAAAAATTTTTGATTATAAAATTGTTTTTCTTCTTTAATACCTTTTGATAATTCTTTTGCAGTATCTAATTGATTAATAAATCTATTATTTTTTATTATTTTAGAATATTTCTTTTCATGTTTTTCTTTTTGATCTTTAATATTTTGTAATTTAACAGAAGTAATTTTTAAATTTTCTATATATTTTTTTATATTTTTTGAAATCTCAATAATATCACTTTTTTTACTATCATATAATTTATTATCTTTATTGTATAAAGTTAATAATTTTTCTAATAAATTTTTTATAGTAGTATCAATATTTTCTTTATTTTCTTTTAAATATTGAGTAATGTTATAATTATTAATAGTTTGATAATAATTAATATCACTTTTTAAAAATTTATCATTTATTGTATTTTTTTCTCCGTCTATAATTTGAAATATTTTACCAATATTTTGTAAAGACTTTTTCATTTCTTCTTTCATCTTAATCAGTTTATCTTGTAAATTTTTTAATGCTTTTGCTTTATCATCTTCTCCTTCTACTACTTCATCTGCTCCTACTTTGTCTGTATCTGCTGCTGGTGGTGGTGGTACTGCTCCTGTTACTGTTTCTCCTTCTTCTGCTGCTCCTGGTACTGCTACTACTGATGATACTGGTCCTTGTGCTGCTGGTCCTGCTGCTGCTGCTTGTTCTGCTGCTAATTGTTGTTCTGATTTTCCTGCTACTGCTGGTTCTGGGTTTATTATTCCTGCTATATCATCTGCTCCTGCTACAGGTTGTACTGCTGTTCCTGGTAGTCCTGGTGCTCCTGATACTAGTCCTGCTGTATCTGCTGCTAGTCCTGCTGCTAGTCCTGCTGCTGGTGCATCTGTTCTTCTTTCTACATCTGCATCTGTTTTTTCTACTATTGTTTGTGGAATTGCTGTTCCTTTTGCTCCTTGTACTGCTGCATCTGATCCTTGTACTAATGTTTCTGCATCATCATCATCTCCTGAATCATCTGTATCTGCTGCTGATTGTTGTGCTGATGCTGCTGGTCCTGCTGCTGGTGGTCCTGTTGCTCCTAATGATGCTTGTGGTGTTGCTGCTCTTTGTACTGTTTCTTTTCCTTCTCCTGGTGTTCTTTGTGCTGTTGCTGCTGGTCCTGCTGCTCTTTTTGCTGCTTCATCTGTTTCTGCTGCCCCCCCTTCACTTAAACTTAATAAATTTATAATAGTTTTTCTATCATTTATAGCATCACTAATATTATTTAAAAAACCACCTATTTTTTCTTTTGGATCTTGTGATGATGCTTGTTGTAATGCTTGTGATGATGCTTGTTCTTGTGATGCTTGTTGTAAATTTTTTTGCGGCGGACTTTTAAAATTTATCATATCGGACATTAAAGATTGTGATGATGCATTTTTTGATAGTAATCTAGTTACACCTCCTGCTCCTCCTTCCTGTTGATTTTCTCTAGGTATTTGTTGATAATAAGTATTAACAAAATCAGTATATTTTGTTTGAAACTCAATATATTTTTCAATTGCTTTTTCAATTTCAGAATCTTCATCTTCACCTTGACTAATGTTAGTAGTTATAATATTTTTATGTTCATCAATTATATTATTTATAACTCCTAGTATTTTATTATTATAATTGTTATCATTTTTTTTTTCTCCAACTTCTCCAATTTTATCTTTTAAAGTATTTATTATATTATCAAACTTTATATCTATATTTATATTTTTTGAATTATCAGAATTTATTTTATCAATAGAATTTTTTATATTTTCAAATGTTGTTAACATATTATGATAAAAATCTAAATAAATTAATAATTCATTATAATTATAATAATTATCTGATAAAATTAGTTTTAATTCAACTAAATTTTTATATTTATCTATATCTGTATCATTTTCGTCTTTTTTAATATTTTTATTATATTTTTGTATATTATCATATGCATGTTGAAATAATTTTTTAGTTTTTGCTTTATTTATATAATGTTCTTTCATTTTTTCATTTAAATCAGGATAATTACTATATATATTATCAGAAACTACAATATTTTTTTCATTAATATCTTTAATATCTTTTACAAATGATCTATATTTTTTTCTAAGTTTTAATGCTGCAACAGCACCTAATCCTAAAACAATACCAGCCCCAGGTACTCCTATAATACTTAATTCTGGTACTAAAAAAGTTAAAAAATAATAACCCCCAGTAGCTAATCCTTCTGATGCACCTAATACTAAATTTGTTATATTTGTATTAACACCTAGAGATCTTAAAATTGATGGTGTTAATATTGCAGATGTTGCTAATATATATTTATTATTTCCACTTATTAATTTATTTTTTGTACTTTCTATATCTGTTATAAATGTTTCTGGTATATCTTCTTCAATAATTTTATATTTCTTTTCCCATCTATTTTCTCCACCTAAATTTATACTTGTTAAATAATTTATTTTTGATTTATCATCACTAATATATATACCATTTATACCTGAAAATACATTTTTCTTACTATTACCTATTTTTTTGTTTACATTAAATTTACCATCATTATTATAATTATAATCTTTTTTTAAGTCTATTATTTTTTTTGTAATTTCTAAAAAATCTATCTTATTGATATTATTATTCTTATTCATTACTGGTATTATTCCTGTAAAATTTTTTATATTTAATCCTTCTAAATCTGATAGTAATAGTAAATCATCTTCTTTTTGATAAAAACTATTAATTTTTACTTCATTTGAATTAAAATCTAAAATGTTATTTATTTTTATATTTGGTGGAAAAATTTTGTCTGTATTATTTATACTTTTTACATTTTCATTATTTTCATTATCTATTTCTAAATTTATCTTAAATTCACCCTTAGTTATATCAAGTAAATTAATACTATTATATTTTTTATATATTTTATTAAAATTTGTTAAATTTTCAACATTATTATATCTATCTAATGAAATAAATGTATTATAAATTTCATTATTTTTAGTATTTTCATTATTTTTTTCTATTGAAAATTGTGTTGCTATACCAATTGGTTGATGACCTGTTATTTGAATTATAGAATGTTTATCTGATTTTAAAGCTATTTCTTCATCAAAATTTAATTTTTTTGTGTAGTTATTTGTTATATTGCCATAATTATTATTTCCTGCTGATAAAAATAAAAATAAATTTATTAATTGATCTTTACTTGGTGATTTTTTTGATTCATTTGATTTTTTTGATTCATTTGCATATCCGATATTTAATAATTCGTTTAATTTTTCTTTTAAAATATTATTTATTTTTCTAGTATTTTCTATAATAGATACATTACTATCATTTAGATTAATTATATTTTTACTTATGACATTACTTTCATTATCATATAATTCTAACAAATTTTTTTCTTTATCTGCTTCTCCTCCTTTTCCTCCTTTTCCTTTTTCTTCTGGGTTTCCTTTACCTTCTTCTTCTTCTCCTCCTTCTTTTTCTTTTTTATCTTGAGGTAAAGGTAAATCTATTTCAGTTAATTGTTCTATAGCTTTGTCATTTAAAATTTTACTACCAATACCAGCATGTGAAAAACAATATATATTATTATCATTAACATCATTATTTTGTTTACATTCAAAAAATTTTACATTATTATTTTTTAATAATTTTACTAATGAATATTTCTTTATAAAGTCTTTTTCATTCTTATAATAAGCATCAATACTTATAGGATCTATCATAATTAAATGAAAAACTGATAATACAATTAGAGCTTTTAATTCATCTAATATATCTTCTTTTTCTAAATTATCAATAAGATTAATATATTTTTTAATGTCTTCTGATAATATTTTTTTTTTGAATGACATTTTATCCGTTATTAGCTTTATTTTTTCGTTTTCTTTATTTGCAATTACTTTTACTTCATTATAAATTGTATGTAATAAAAGATCTGCACTCATTGTACCTTCACCTGGATCTGGACCAAAAATACTATCAAAATAATGTTCATAACTTTTTATTATATTATTATTTCCTTCCCATCTATTTTGAAATTTTACATTATTGTTATTATTTTTATTATTTTTATTCCAAAGAGGTTTTAAATAACCCCAATTATTTCTATCTAAATATTTATTATTAAATAAAAAAGATTTTTCAAAATCATAATTTTTAGTATTACTTATGATACTATCTTTTATAAAATTAACTCGATCAAAATAATTTTTATATTCAGAATACTGTTGATCTGCTTTATCTAATTCCAATAATCTAAGTAATTTAACTTTATTTAAATCTCTATTACCTAAATATAAAGTGAATTTTTCCTTTTTGTTAAAAAATGCAATATTACGTAAATTAAAACTAAATCTACCAATATTTTCATCATTATTACATAATTTTAAAGTAGGTTTACATGATGAATCAATTAAATCTCCTAAATAGATTATCTCATTAGGTTTTTTAAAAATTTTAGAGTCTAATAATTTATCCATCTCTTTATAGTCTTTTATAACACCTGGTATTGTAGTATCTATTATATAATCTTTAACTACTTTTGACCCGGTTAACATTTTTTCTCCAGATTTTTTAGCAACAATTGGTACAGTCGCAGTAGCTTTTACAATACCAGATTTAACATCAGAAGTAGTAATACCGCTCCCATCTTGTACAATTTTATTATTAATATTAGGATCAATTTTACTTTTATTTATATGGGATTTAATATTTTTTTTTTCTATTTTTGTTCTTTTATTATTATAATCATCTTCAGAAATTCTAACTCTTTTCCCATTTGAATATTCTTTGTAGTAATATCCTCCACTACTTTTAATGTATCTCATATTAATATTTAATTATAAAAAATATATTTTATAAATAATTTAACTTAAAATTATTATGTAAATAAAATAAATTTAAAAGAAAAAAAATATAATTAATTAAAAATGAATAATCAACCTCCTCCAAAAAATCAAGTATTAGATATTAGAAATATTATTTTATTCATTAAAAATTCTAATTTAACTACTAAACAAGAAAAAATTAATTATCTAAAAAAATACAAATTTATCCATATTGATTACAGTTTCTTATATAATATTATCATTAATCACGATCTTAATAATAACAATATAAAAGAAGTAAAAATATTAAATCAAATGTTAAGCAAAATAAGTGATATCAATAATAATATTATAACTAAAAATTCTGGAGAAGAACAAATGGGTAAAATTCTAGTTGATGAATATGTTATGCCTATGCTTGAAAAATCTAAAAACAACTAATTCTTTATATCTATATTATAATTATTACACCATTCTAATGCATATCTCTTATTTTCATTATAATATTTTAACATCACATTTTTTTTATTATTTGATATATTAACATCATTAATTAAATTAATTGTTTTTTTAATATATTCTATTTGTCTATTTGTATAAAATCTATTATAATTTGTAATATGCTTCAAAAATTTAAAAGGAGCTTTATAATTATTCAAATTATTTAAATCTTTGCTTTTAATTATTAATTCAAATAAATTCTTATATTCTCTTAATGCTAATAAGTTACTTATAAAATTTTTACATAATAAGTATTTCTCTGAATTTGCTGGTCTTGAACTTAATGGTTTAATTATTAAAATATCATCAAAAAATATACTTAAAATATACATGATCTTAATTGTATCCTTAGAGTATATATCATAAATTTTAATAATGGCATTGCCATTAGTTTTAAGTAAAGATAAAATAATATATATTTCACATATTAAAAATATAGTGAAAGAGTTTTCTTGTTCATTATAATTTTCACTAAAATCAAAACCACCATCAGCAGTAATAAAATCACAACTATTTGTATAAGCTGATTTATTTTTTACAGTCTCTATAAATCTCTCTATATTTTCAAAATTATACAAATCTCCATTATCTATACTATTATTATTCAAGTTTATATTAAATTGTTTTACATAATTCTTCTTTATTTTCCAATTCGGTATACTTCTCGCGTTTGATAATAATGTTATCCCATATATTTCTGTATGATAATTAATATTTTTCTTTATCAAATATTGATACAAACACTCTATAAATCCTCCAGGACCTTCTGCTATATGAGCTGTTTTCAATGAATTAACATTATTTGGTATAATAAAATCAAAATTATTCATAATTTCCCATAATTTAAAAAAACTTCTACTAATTGGATTAACATTTGATATATTCCTATATTCATTATTATATGATGTAGTATAAATAAATTCATATTCATTTGAAAATTTCTTTAATTTATCCCAATCACAATTATTTTCATAGTAATTATTTATTTTATTTTTTTCATTATTTAATATATTATTGAGATCTGTATTAATTTTATTATATTTATTCCTATTTTTACCTTCTTCTATAGTTTTGTATTCTTTAATAGAATATACTAAATTCAATTCATTCTTATTTGTAAATGTATTATACATTATTAATTTTCAAAAAAATATTTTTAAATAATTACATTATTACATAAATAATTTTTTAAATTATATTACTCAAATTTTTAAATTATTATTTTTTTTAATAATAAAATTTTTTAATTATTTTATCTTATTTTATACATATGTATTTTAACATATTTTAAATTTATACTCTTCTCTAGTATTAAATAATCTAAATTATCTCTTAAACCTTTCTCTTTACATGTTATAGCCACTACATATTTTGTTTTCAAGTTATTTATTATATTCTTATTTATCTTACTTAAATTTATTAATGTTACTCCATTATGTGTCATATTAAATTTATATGTATTATAATCTATTAAATTATAACAGTTTGTACTACAGCTCCCATTTTTTTTAGCAGCATCCAATATTTTCTCATTATTTGTATAACCATTATACACAAATAGATTATTATTATTCACAAATGATATATATTTAAATCTTAATAATCTAAAATACACATAAAATTCTCCTCCTATTCCATATAAATTTACCATCATATTACTATTCAACAAATCACTTATTATATCATCCATCAATGATATAACTATATTATAAATTGAATTAGCTATCTCACCGTTATTCTGTGAAAAAATATTTATTGTCTTATATATCGCGTATCCTTCTATTGGTACTACAAAATATTCTGTTTTTAATTCATTCAATCTATTATTCAATTTTGACCAGTAATATAACTTATTATCTCTCTCTAATAGTATTATATTATCCCTATAATTCCAAAGTTTATCATTATATTTTACCAATCCACTATTGTTTATAAAGTCCATCAATATATTATTTGCGTATTCTATATTACTATTATTATATACTATTTTATTTAATTTATCAATTTTATTATTTTTGGAATTTTTACTTATTTTTTTGTTTATATTTATCATTATTTAAAAATTCTTTATTGAAGAAATCTTTATTTTTAATAGCATTTCCACAGATACTATCACCACAATTATCAATATTATTCCAGTAACTATTAATTTCAGTTAATTTATGATTTTTAAGCATCCATCTACCTTGTTTGGTATTGTTGATTAAGTTATTATTTAATCTGAATGAAATAGTATTCCCCATTAATATTATTTATTAAAAAATTTTTAAATAAAATTTGAAATTCATTTTTATTTCAATTTTTATTTATTTACTAAAATGATTATTTCATTAGGATCAAATTGTAGTATTTCATTTCATAAAAATAATATTAATAATAACACCACTTTACCATTTGATTGGTGCAAAATAAATATAAAACAATTAATTAAAGTTTTACAAAATAATTTTAACAATTATCATAATTTATATATTTATAAATATAGTTCAAATCATAATTCTTATATAATAAAAAATGATTATAATGTTAAATTTGCACATGAATTATTAAATAAATATGATTTAAATAATTTTAAAAATAAATTAGAAGAAAGAATTAGTAAATTTAATGATATATTATTAAATAATAAAACAAAAATAATTTTTGTTAGAATAGAATTAAATAAATATAAAAAATCATATAATTTAAATTTAATTAAATTATATAATATTTTAAAAAGTCTTTATAAGGATTTTGAATTACGTTTAATTTTACACAAATCATACCAAAATTCTATTAATATCTCAACATTAACCAACATTAAAATATTTTATTTCAATAATTTTGATAATAATTGGAGATATCCTTTATTAAATTGGAAATCAATACTTAATTACTATTAAGCAAATTATTATAATTAATTATAATTGGTTTAACTATATTATTTTTATTTTTTATTATTTCTGTATTATTCTCATCAATAGGTATACCAGTAACAAATTCACAATGAAAATTACCATTAACCCAACCGCCTTCTGAATAAGTTTTATTAATATTATTTATAAATTTACCTATTCCATGAGGTCTATCATTTCTCCATTCACCTTCATATTCATTATGATTTATTAAATTTACTTGTTTTCCATGACCATGACGTTTATTAAAATGGAATTGTCCAGTATAAATCCAATTGTTTTTTTTCAAAATACCAAAACCATGAAAAATATTATTATCTATAATTGTACCATAATACAACATATTACCTTTAATAATATATTGTTCATTTTTTAGAATTTTATCTTTATTATTAATGAATAATTCCCAATTATAACACCTAATAAGTGTTTTAAATTGAGTAATTTCAGACAACGAATACTCGTTATTCATAATTTAGTATCTATATACACTAAGTCTTTCAATTAATAATAAAAATATATAAATTAATATAGTATATCTTCAGTAATTTTGTTTTTATAAGTAACATACCTAGTATTATATAAAGTATAAGTAAATTTTTCTATATATGAATGATATGTTACAATATCATATATAAAATCAGGTAATTCAGATTCAGCAATATCTTCATATTCTTGAAAGTTATATATATATTCATTATTATCATTTACATCAAATACATAAGGATTAGAAAAGATCACAAAGTCTGTAATCAAATCATTTTTAAAATTAAATTCGATTGTTGTAAATATATCATAATTATAAAAGATATAAAATAATTTAGTATACTCATCATTTGTAATTTCCTTAAAATCATGAGGAATATGTAAATTATTAATATAATCTTTTGTATCTTTAATATGGTATTTATTATATTTGAATTTCATAAGATTGTGATAATTAATACCAACATTCTTTAATGACATTTTTTAGTTTACTATTTTTAGTTTACTATTTTAAATATTCTTTATAATTCAAATTTTTTTTGTTAGTAATTTACTAAAATATATAAATAAACTATTATGATAATGATGTATATAAAAAAAATAAAATATATATAATAATATAAAAATATTTTTAAATATTTTTTAAATAGTAACATTATGAAAAGTATTATTTAAAATCTCCAATTCTACTTCTGTCAGATCATTTTTACTATTTATTAATTTAATTAATGATCCTATTGTTATTGGTATCACCACAAATACACAAAAACATAATACTTCACATTTCATAGTATTACTTCTTTTGCAATTATTGCAATTACTTCTTCTTCTTTAAAATTTTTTATATTAATTAATATTTATCAAATTTTAATTTTTTTCTATCATCGAATTTTTTTATCTTTGTTCTCTCTTTTAAAAATTTCACATACTCTTTTATTAATTTTAATCTATCATCTAAATCTCCTTCTACATTCTTTTTTGAATTCTTTTTGATAACTTCTAATCTAACTCTTATCACTAACGCTACTTGACTTATTCTCTTATGATCCTTCTCACCTTTCTTATATATCCTCTCCAATTTTTTTATAGTATTCTTTAAATCCTCTTTACTCTTAAATTTTATATTTATTGTATCCGAAGGATTATCATTACTATATATATCACGCGATCTCTCAGGATTACTCTTATTATATAAAAACTCTTTCTTACAATCTTTATAAGGTGCACACGAACTCTTCATCGAATATCCTTTTATTTCTTTATTTAAACATGTTTCCTTACTAAATCGTCTTGGTAAATCAAATTTTTTTCCATCGCTCTTTCTCTCGCATCTTTTACTCCTCTTCTCTTTACAACAATCTATCATTTATTTTATTTAATAATAAAAATTTCATTCTACTATTTTTAATATTTTATTAAATTATAATATGAATAATAATTTAACTGTCTTCAATATTAATAATATTCTTATATGGATTGTAGCTTTCACTATTATTGAATTCCCTATGCGTTATTTCTTTCTTAACTTCATTGGTGGTAACAATATTCAAACTTGGTACAATTTTAAACACTTTAACATTTATAATGTTATTATAGGAGATCTTTTCTATGTACTTATTGGCATTATCATCTCATACAGAATATATAACCATTTCTTCAAAAATGAAAATAATATTATTAAGTTTTTTATCATATTCTTAACTGTACAAATCATTGGCGATCTCACTTTTTATACTATCATCTCAAATGTTCCTAATAAATATGATAATAAATGGTTGAAATTTTTTAAAAATTATGGTAAAACATCAGGTTTATATGCAGTAATTGGAGATAGTTTATATATAGCTATATGGACATTGGTAGCATATTCAATAAGAAATCTGTCAATAGATATACTACTAGCTATATTATTTACATTTATATTTATTGTAAGTGCTATTGCTGAAACATAAATTATTTAAAATATAAACACCATATATATATATTACCTTAATGCTTTATAGTATATTAATCTATTATTAATTTATTATTAATCATGATAACTAATCAAGAAATATTTATGTTTATAATGATATTTACTAGCAATATGCATATACTCCATATATTTTCTAAAGATTTACTCACTATTATCCCTACATTTAATACTTTAACATTTATGCAAAAAAATATGTGGCAAAACTATTTTGTTAGCTTATTATTTACCATTGCTGTTTCATATTTCTCATTTAATTATTTAATTAATAATAATATTAGTAAATTTAATAATTTTGATGATAAACAAGTACATATTATTATTTTTGGAATATCATATTTTTTATATGATTTAGTATATAATAATATTCTTGAAAAAAAAAATCGTTTAATTTTTAATATTCATCATATAATTGGTATACTCGCAATGTCTAGCGGATTATATTATAAAACAAGTTGTGGTTATATAGTATGGTTTCTAACAATAGAAGCAAGTACTCCATTTTTAAATATTAGATGGTTCCTTATTAATAGTAAATATAAAGAAGATCATCCTTATGTTAATATTATGTCATATTTATTCTTCCTCTCATATACTTTTGTCAGAGTTATTCAAATGCCCATTATACAATATTATTTTATTAAAAACTACAATTTTACAAATAATTACCATTTTTTCTATACTGAAAATGTTTTATTTGCATTATTATATTCTATGATATTATATTGGTATTATGAAATAATTTCTAAAGTTTTAAAAAGAAAAACTAATTAAGAATTTTATTGATTTCATTTGATATCATTCTAGAATTATAAGAACTATCACCAAACTTATTAACTTTCTTTTGTTTATCTACTAAAAATAAATTTGGATAACCAGTAAAATGTTTATTAATTTTATTAAATAATGGATTTTTAATTGTATTAAAGATCTCACTTTCAATTTGGAAAATCTTTAAATTATGTTTATTATTCTTTTTTTTATTATTTATAAAATTATCCCATTTTGGTAAAAAATCTAATGAATAACCACACCATGATGCATATACTAATATTATAATATTTTCCTTACCATATAATTTATTAATGGTTTTAAAATTTTTATTATTTAATTCCATTTAAATTAAATAAATAAATTAAAAAAAAATAAAAAATTTATATTTATTAAATTAATAATGAGTGGTGGAGATAATGCATTTTTTAGAGATAACAATTCTTTATATTCACAATCTACAGATATGAATTGTAAAGGCATTAATTGCTTAGATGATTTTTATTTTCAAAAAAACTGGAATGAACTTAGAAATAATATTAATTGTTCCGCTAATAATACTAGACAAATTAGAAATGTCGATTTTGAAAGACCTATGATGTGGTGTGAATATAGATTCAAGCATCTTAATTACTGTACTCACAAGAATTTAAATGGATTTATTGTTTGTCAAGATTGTAAAGCTTGTGGATTCCACAAAAACATTAATTTAAATCAAAATAAACAACTTTTACAAGATAATTTAAATAATATTTGCAATAAAAAAATTAATAATACACAAAATTAATATATTTTCTCTTTTCTATTATCTATTGTTGGAAAATACTTTTTTGGTTTTTCTTCTGTTATTAAACCATATTTAAGTTTTCCATCATTATTTTTTTTATAATTATTATGCATAGTACATAGATTGTCATGATTTTTTCTTCTTCTACAACGTGAACCTCTTCCATTATTATATACTCTCGCCTCACATCTATTTTCCTCTTTTATATTCTGATTGTATTTATTCTTCTTTACTATCTTTATATTCTCTAAATTCTTATTCACTATATCTATATCGCATATATATATTTTTAATAATTCTTCTTCATCTAACCAAAAATCTTTTGCTATTTGTTTTATCAAATTAATTTTAATATCATTAATTTGTTTTAAAAATAAATTTTGTACAAATAAAGGTAAATCTTTACTTGTCATTATTATATTTACATAATTTAATAAAAAATTTAAAATAATTTTTACTTATTTCAAATTTTAAATATTTTTATTTTTTTATTTTTTTATTTTTTCTTTCAAATATTCTTTATACATTTAACTTTTTAATATTTAAACTAAAATCTTCTTTGATGTAGTATCTTTTGATTTTTGTTTTAAATTACATTTTTTTATAATGTTTAAATTATTATCAAGTTTTCCTAATTTTGTATGACTTTCAAAATCATATACGTATTTTGTTACAGGATTATATAAATAATCTATATTATTAAGTGTCAAATATTCTACTTTTATTTTTCTCTTATTTTCTTCAAAATTATTATTATGGATAGATTTATTATTATAGCTAGATTTATTATTATGGATAGATTTATTATTATGGATAGATTTATTATTATGAATAGATTTATTAAATATATTAGAAGAATTATTAATTTTAATTATTCCATGTTTTAATTCATTCTTTGAATTTTGTTCATAATGAGTTTTACAAAAACAACCAAATTCTGGTTTTATTGATCTAGAACATTGCATTTTAACACCATTAGTTACAATACAAGCTCTACATTTATACTCATTAAAATTACTCGTATTATTATTATTTATGAAATTTTCTAATTCATTAGAAAGTAAACTTACAGAAATGTCTAATTTTTGTGATAAAATATTTAGAAATGTTTTTAGTTGTTTTTTACTAATTACATTTGTCATTTTTGATATAATACAGTTTTATTATTTTTTATTATATTTAGTACTTATAGATATTTACATAAACTTAAATTCAAATTTTTTTATACGAATGTCTTTCTAAAATTATTAATTTTATCATTTATGATATAATCATTATTTTTTTCATTAATTTTATGTTTACTCAAAAATTCATTAAAATTATCAATATCATTTGTATTAATTTTATTAATATCTTTTATAGTTATAGTTTTTTTTAATTTAGGAATTTTAAAAGATTCTGATTTTACTCTTACTAATTTATTTTCTTTATTTTCTTTATTTTCTTTATTTTCTTTATTTTCTTTTAAACTTCTATTTCTCTTATTACATATATCTAATGATGATAAATTGTATTTTTTTAAAATATAATATGGTATTACTGGTGCATTATTTATTAATTCATTCAATTTTAAATTTGTATCATTCACATAATGCATTACATTATTATATATTACAAAATCTGAATTTATTGATACTATATTCATTTCTATCTTATTTTTTAACATATTAAAATCATTATATGAATGATAATGATTTTGAGTATTCTCTGGTATTTTATAGCTTTTATATGAAAATACTAGTATTCCTAATAAAAAATTAAGTACTCCAAGTATTAATTTAAGATCTTTATTAGTTTCATTATTATAATTAATAGTTTGTATTAAACCTTCTATAAATGTAACTAGTATAAAAAATGTGATAAAGATATTATTTATCATCTTTAGATATAAATAGGACAAAATATGAACTCTCGCATAGTAATTACATAAAATTATTTTTTTTTTAAATATTTGAACCTGACTTTTGTTATTTGTATTTAATTCTATTTCATCCATATTATCTAGTTCATCTACTTTTACTGATTCTAATTTATATTCCATTTATTACTTTATACATTTTCTTACAAAATCTATTTAAATATTTTTTGACTTATATATTTAATATACATATAATTATTTCCACAATTATATTTTTTTTATTATGATAAATGATTTTAAAATAAAAGTTAATAATGGTGAAAATATAAATTATATTTATCATATAAGTGATATACATATTAGAACTGGTAACAATGAACAATCCAGATACAATGAATATTTATATGTTTTTAAGAATTTAAAGAAAACTATTAAATCAAATAATGATCTTAAACAATCTATTCTTATTATTACTGGTGATATATTTCATCATAAGAATCTTATTGAATCTTCTGGTATTGAATTATTCTCTTTTTTAATTAAAGAATTAACTAAATTATTACCAGTTTTTATAATAATGGGTAATCATGATTATAGACAAGATAATATAGATGATACAGATTTACTTTCTGCTTTAATAAATAATTCAAATTATAAAAATATTTATTATCTTGAAAAAACAGGTGTTTATACTATAAATAATTTAGCTATTGGTGTTATGGCTATTAATGATATATTATTATCTGGTGATACTTCTGGTATGATTCAAAATATACCCCCTTTTCCTAATCCTAATAATGTAAATTCTGATTATAAAATCGCACTATATCATGGTATTATTATTGATGAAGATAATGAATTCTTTCTTAAATTAAATAAAGGTATTAAATCTGATTGGTTCTCTAATTATGATTATGTTTTATTAGGTGATATTCATACACAGCAAGTTAATAATATTTTAGATAAGTCAAATAAATCAGATAAGTTAAATGATAATATTATTGATATATCAGATAATAATAAAATAAATAAAGATTTACCCGTATGGGGATATTCAGGTTCTTTAATTCAGCAAAATTTTAGTGAATCCATCCTAAAACATGGCTATCTCAAATGGGATCTTCTCAACAAAAAAATTTATATTCAAAATATTCCTAATTTTAATTCATTTATTACTTTTAATTCTAAAAATAACACTAAAAACTCCGAATTCTTTTATGATATTCAACATTTTAAATCATTCTTAAATTCCAATAATCACATTAAAAATATTAATCTTAGATTCTTATCAAAAAATAATAAAAAATATATTATTGATATTGAAAATTTATTAGATAAACTAAATATTAAATATAATAGCTACTTTTATAATAATAATTTAAATAAAATAAATAATGATAATGATACAGAAGATAATAAAGTATATGATATAACATCTTATAATACACCAACAAACTGGTATGAATTTATAGAAACAAATATAAATAAAGAAATAATAGGAGATTTTGATTGGAAGAATTTATTGAATAATCCTGAAAATATGCAAATTAATATTGATGATATTCCAGATATCCTTAAAAAGAAAGCTGAAGATAAAAACAAAAAAATTATTAGTTCACTCTCTAAATACATAAATTCTATTGAATCAACTAGTAAAGTTAGTAATGTACTTAAACTTAAATATATGGAATGGAATTGGATATTATGTTATAAAAATGATAATTGGTTCAATTTTGAAAATATGAATAATAATGTAGGACTCTTAAATGCTAGAAATGGATATGGTAAATCTAGTTTTCTTGAAATTGTTTGTTTAGCTCTCTTTGGCGAACCTATCCCTTCCAGATCCAACAAAAATATTTCCGCTTCCATCATTTGTCAACAAAAACCCAAAAATACTACCTCTAAGCTCAAGTTATTATTCTCACTCGATAATAATAATTATATTATTAAAAGATCTTTCTATTATCAAAATAACGATAATAAAAAATTATCAATGAAAGAAATAGAATTGTATAATATAAATGAAGGGAATTTAGTAAAATTAAAATCGGGTTCAAAAGCAGTTAAAGAATGGGTTAATGAACATATTGGCGATATAGACTCTTTCTTATTATCATCTATGCTTACACAAAATTCTGATAAAGATTTCTTTTCAATGAAAATAAATGATCAAATTAATCTTCTTGATAAAGCTTTGTCATTAGATTCAATAAATGTTTTTGTAGAACTCTTAAAAATTACAAATCTAGCATATAATAATATAATTGATTCCCTTGAAGTACAAGAAATGGAAATTTTATCCAACTGCAATAATAACAACATTTCTCAAAGTAAAGTTGATGAATATAAAGATACTATTAATAATACTAAAAATGAATTAAAAAATATTCAACAATCTATTTTTGATAAAATTAATCATATAAATAAATATATAAATATAGATGATAATGATGATAAAATAAAAGAAGATATAAATAAAAATAAAGAGGAAATAAATAATAAAATAAATGAGATAAAAATAAATAAAATTGATTTAGATATAAAAGAGATATATAATAATTATGGGCAAATAAAAAATAAAATTGAATATTCAGAAAAAGAATTTTTTAAATATAAAATAAATACAAAGAAAATTGATAATGCCAGCAGTTGGATTGGGAATTATAATTGTAGCGATATACTTTGGAAGCTTTTCGATATATATATCGGAGAAAATAGGAAAGGATATCAAAAAAAATTTAACTTCAAAGAGACCCCATTTGATTTATCATTAGACTCTATTATTTCTTCTTTATCTTCTTGCAACAAATTCTTCTCTTCCAATTCTCAACCTATTTCTATTGATCATAATAAACAAGATATCGATAATATAATTTCAGATCTTGAAAAAAATAAAGAAGATATTAATAATGAAATAAAGAAATCTTATAAAAAACTTAATAAAATTGAAAAATCTAGTTTTACTATTGAACAAATTAATAATCTTAAATCTGAATTTAATGATATGAAAAAAAATATTAATAAAAAAACAAAACTTTTAAATACTAAAAATGAATTAATAGAATTTATAAATAATAGTAAAGATAATTATGATGAATATGAAAATAAAAAATATAAAATAAATACTATAATAGAAGATATAAAAAGTAAAGATTATCCATTTAATCCTGATTGTGAATGCTGTAAAAAACAACCATGGAAATTACAATTAAATAATCTAGAAAGCGAATTAAAAGAAATTGAAAATTCACAAAATAGTATTATAAATGATATTGAAAATAAAAAAATTAAATTTAAAAATATTCAAAAGAAACTTATTAAACTAAATAATGATAAAAAAGAATTACAAGATTATATTGATAAATATAATCAATACGAAAAAAATAGCATTATATGGGATGAAAATATTGAATTAATTGAAAAATACGAAAAAATACTTAAGAAAATTGAAAAAAATGAAAGCAAATTACCAGAAATTACTAAAGAAATAAAAGATAATACTAATATTTTAAATAAATTAATAAAAATTGATGAATACAATAATTGGAAATTAAAAGAAGAACATAATAAAGAAAATATTTTAAAATATTTTGAATATTCAATATATCTATATGATGAATATAAAAAAAATAAAAATGAATTAACTAAAATTGAAAGTAATATCAATAAAATTGAAAATAATAAAAAATTAGAAGATGAAAAGAAATATTGGAAAAATATATTAATTATTAAGCCATTTTGGTGTGAATACCAAGAATTAAAAAACTCTCTTGAAGTTAAAACTAATTATCTTAATATTATATCCAATAAATATATTACTCTTAAAAAAGATCTTATTAATCATAATAAAAATATTAATAAATCCATTGTTATTAAAAATAATATAAATAAATTAAAAAGATTGTCAAAAATATATGAGCATTTTATGAATATATTTGGTAATTTTAGAAATTGGTTATATAAAAATAAAATAATACCTTTAATAATAGATAATACTAATGATATAATAAGTAAAATATCATCAGATGATAATGATAAATTAAAAATAGATGTAATATGGAATGAGAATAATACATATAATTGGATAATAAACGACGGAAAGAATAAACCAAATATAGAAAAAGCAAGTGGATTTCAAAGATTTATTATTGGTCTATCAATTAAAATAACATTATCTAATTTAGGTGTATCAAATCTTCAAAATAAACAATTATTTATAGATGAAGGTTTTACATCATGTGATAAAGAACATTTAAATAAAGTACCTATGTTTATAAATTCATTATTAAGTCTTTATGATTCAATATTAGTTGTATCTCATTTACAACAAATAAAAGAAAGTGTTTCCATTATTATGAATATTAATAGGGATCTTGAAAATCGCTTATCTTATATTAATTATGGTAATAAAATAGATATAAGTAATACAAAAATTAATATTTAATTTATACTAATAATTTCGATAATAATACAAATAAAACTTGTAATATTGCTAATACTGATAATTTAATATAATAATTATCAAATTTATTAATTTTAGAAAATATAAATTGCTGTAAGGAAGTATTTTGTAAAACTATAAAAGATATAAATATTGCTAAAAATAATTTAAAATTATTATTTAATTCATCTAAAATTATATTTAACTTACTTTTATTATTTGAACCATTTAAAGAATTTAATAAATTTAATTGTTCAATTTGATTTTTAATAGTTTCCTGTTGTTGCTGCTGAATATTAAAATTATTCAAAGATTGCTGAGGAACTTGTGCTGGTTGCATAGTAGGTTGTGGAGGCATTTGCTGCATTGTTTCCATTGGTGGTTTTGGGTTACCATTTAATTGTGCTTCATTTTCATCTTGAATTTCTGCTAATACTTCATGAATTGTTGCATCATCATCATTAACATTTGTATCTAATTCATTAATATTAGGTAAACTATTAATACTTGTTGATTTACTCATTTGTTAAATAATTATAATTTATTTTTAGAGAATAATTAAACGAAATTAATTATTCTTTTTTACAATTAATAGGATAAGGATTATATTTATAACATTTTTTATCAATCTTATAATATTTCTCCATTTCTTTTATTTTAGGCCCTTTAATTATTATACAATTATTATTACTACATACTTTTCTAAACATTGATGCTAATCCAAAACCTAATATAATTGATAAAAATGTTCTACCTAAATCTGTATGAAATAATTTCTTCATTTTTAATATAATAAAATTTTTTTATTTTTCTTCTTTTTTTAATTTTTTATCTTTATTAAAATCTTCTATAACTGGTTGACTCTTAATTTGATCTTTAGATAATTCAGAGCAATTTTTCTCTTCTAATTTATATTTATAACAACCATCATTCTTATCTTTATAAACTAAATGATCTACATTAGTTGGGTTTGGGAAACGATATACAACTTCTTTTGTAGGTTGTGATAAATAAATATATAATATTCCTATTGCAAACGATATTATAAATATATGGGGTTTAATATATCCTCCTAACATTTTATTTTATTAAATATAATAAAATAGAAAACTAAAAATATAAATTAATATAAATGGAAAATAATTGTGATTGCAAAAAAAGTATATTAAGTTCTGAAGGTTTTGGTATATCTAATGGTGTTTCAACTATTCTTGCACTACTTGCTGGTTTTTATGCTACTAAAACTACTAAATTAAGTGTTATTGGTGCTTTATTATCTTTATTATTAACTGATCCTCTTAATGATAGTTACTCTATTTATATTTCTCTTAAACATGCTAATCCTGAACAAGCTTTCCAAAAATTTAAAGGTACTTTCCTTACTCAGCTTGGTATTCAAAGTATCTTTATTATAATTGTTTTCTTTACTCCTTCTATACTATTAGCATTTATTATATCTTCTATTATAGGTTTATCAATGGTATTATATGATTATAATAAAAGATTAAAAACAAAAACAGAAGTACTAAAAGAAATGTCAAAGATAATGGGATTAATATTATTAACTTTCTTAGTAAATAGTATTTTCTATAGATATTATAAATAAAAATAAATCAATAAAATTATTGAACACATAAATTTTAGTTAAATTTAAATTTACACAAAAATGTAAAAAAAAAATATTTTTTTTGTGAGAAATATTTTTAGAAAAAAATATAAAATTTATAAAATTTAAATTTAACTAATTTTTTTATTTTAATAATTTTTATGCTATTTATATAACTTTATAATTTATATAATTCTTCACATATTTTTTCCTTTGAGAAACTCTGATAATTACTAGGTAACCTCTTTTCTATATCTTTAGATCTAGATATAATCTTAATAATGTCTGGTTTTTTCATAAAACTATCACTTTTATAGGATCTTGATGAACATTCTTTCTTATTTTTAAATTTAAATAATTTTAAAAATTCTCTCTTTACATTATCTTCTAGTTTATCTAATTTCTCTTGTGGTGTATTATTTAATTTATTCTTTATCTTTTCTTTCAATTTCGATAATTTCTCTTTTTCTATTTCATCATCCGTCTTCTCTTTCTTAGTTTTCTCTTTTTTATTTGTTTTTGGTTTCTCTATTTTTACATTCTTCTCTTCAATATTTGGTAATTCCTCTATATAAAAATCTATTGTTTTCTCATAATAATTCTGTTTTTCATAATATGAATTAATAAGGTCTAGATAATCATTTATATATTTTTTATTCAAAAGTGAATCTTTCTCTTCTAGTATATCACTATATAATTTATTTTTCTCCTCTCTTAACTTATTTATTTCATTATTATTCTTCTCTCTCTCATTTCTATTTATCTTATTTGCATTTATATAATATTCTATTAATTCTTTCAATCTTTCATCATAATCTTTTAATTCTAATACTATACTATTATATTTGTCAAAATCAGATTTATTATTTAAATCATGTATTATCTTATATCTTAAATTATGATAATCAATTAATAAATTTTTCTTTTTAATTTTAATATTGTTCATTTCATTAAATACATTTTTGTATATAGGTTTTTGAATAGTTAATTCAATATTATTGTACTTAACATAATAATTATTAGTATCTTCATTGTAATATTTAGTTTCATCAGAACCTTTTTTTAATATTTTTTTCTTTAAATTGTTATATAAATCTAATTTAACTAGATAATCACTATATATTGCACTATTTAAATTATCTAAATAAATACTCATTATTAATTTTATAAAATATTAAAATATTCATTCAAAAATCATATCTATTACACAAAATAAATAAAAAGATAATATTGCTGTTACTACTGTTAATACACCCACTGAATAAATTGTCCTATTATTACCTACACCAAAAGTTTTAATATTACCATGTTGATCAAATAGTAAAAGGGGTTTTTTAATAAAAAGTAAAGTCATAATAGATATGTATAGTATAATTGCATAAAATATTCTACTAGATAAATAGCTCATTATTATTTATATTATAAAATAAATATATATAAAATAATTAATAATGAACAATTTATTAATTTATATTCTATTAATTCTTTTATTAATTATTTTAT
>Ga0181568_10000752_pt1 | contig 29438 bp, 22 predicted proteins | sample 101ome_20_FD_133758 | JGI IMG/M metagenome (GOLD analysis project Ga0181568, IMG submission 133758) | Coastal salt marsh microbial communities from the Groves Creek Marsh, Skidaway Island, Georgia - 101404AT metaG (megahit assembly) | ecosystem: Environmental > Aquatic > Marine > Intertidal...
AACTTCTTCCAGCCGCCCTGTAATCCTTACGGAAACGGGCAGCATGAATGGTCATCCCGTATTGCGATTTGACGGTTCAAACGATTACCTCGCTATGAGCGATCAAAACGATTTGAATAAGTCGGCATCGTATGAGCGCTCGTTCAATATTGTTGTTCGAACAAGCTCAAACATTACCGATCGCCAGGTGATCTATGAAGAAGGTGGAACCACCCGAGGAATCAACATCTACCTCTCTAACAGTAAGTTGTATTTGTCTATGTGGAATAAGGCCAACGACGGTAATGATGCACCCTGGAATTTCTTTAGCGTGGACACAACCGTCTCTACAAACGAGGAGTATATCATAACCATGGTGTACGACGGATCAAACGACAACAGTACGAGTGGACGATTCATTGGTTATTTAAATGGTGCTCACTTCGGTACCGCCAACGGAATTGGAAAACTTTATGCTCATGGCGACGATATTGGACTCGGAGCAATGAATAAGAACACCGTTTTTGAAAACGGAAATGGTAACGGAAACGGCTACTACTTCGAAGGAGATGTTGCCGCCTTTATAATGTACAATTATGCACTTGACTCAGCAGAGAGAACGATTCTCGAAAACCACATGTCATCGCGATTTGATATCGCAATCCAAAACGATTTGTATTCGCACGATGCCACCGGCCATCATCATAATGTGGCGGGAATTGGGCGAAGCAACGGGGATATGAACAATTGCGCAGCTAGCGCAGGACTTATCGAAGTTTCAAATCCTTCTGATTTAGATGTTGGAGAGTATCTAATTTTCGGGTACGACATTGATACCGGAGCTACAGACTCCCTAATCCCTTCGGGAATATATGCACGATGGAAGCGACAAATCCGGTTTGAAGAAACGGGCAACGTAGGAACTGTAGACCTAACCATCAGCCTTGATCAACTGAACTTTAATATTACCGATGGTAGTGCAATGCGACTTTTAGTAGACGAAGCTGGCGATGGCGATTTGAGCGATGCCCAATCGATATCGGGTACATACAACAGTACCGATGGAACTCTAACATTTAGTGGCGTTACTGTAGCGAATGATTACGTCCTTACCCTAGGAACTACATCGTCTGCATATGCCTTACCGGTCGAATTTATTGGAGTGAGTGCGGAATGGGAAGGCGATAATGGCCTTATTAAATGGTCAACCGCTATGGAGGAAAACAATAGCCACTTCATAATCGAGCGAACACACGATGGGGCTGCTTGGGAAGAGATTGGCGAAGTTACTGGAGCAGGGAATTCTGCTGTTGTACTGGATTACTCATACATCGATATGCAGCCTTATTCCGATGTCAACTTCTATCGCATCAAACAGGTCGACTTCGATGGTAAATTCGATTATTCAAGAACGGTTATGCTGAACAGTATGATTGAGCATGCAACCTATAAAATGAAGATGTTCCCAAATCCTACACAGGACGTAGTCACACTTTCATGGAATGGAGAACGAAGCGGTGTGGTGCGTGTTTTGAACATCGCGGGAACTGAAGTACAGCGTTACGATGTTTCATATCAGAGCCAGTTGCAGCTAAACGTATCCGCTCTACCTAACGGGAACTATATTGTAGATTACAAAGGTGATGGCGGTGAATTAAGCGAACGACTTATTGTTCGACACTAACAAGAGATTTTACTTTTTTTCATTACTACTATAATTGCTTTTCCCCAGGCCGAAACGCCTGGGGTTTTTTATTCAACACAATTAGTGGTTGAACTTCCAGGGTTTTGCGGTGTACGAGATTTGACCGCGTGCGACCACCAAAGGAGAGTCGATATTGTCTATGTAAAGACTGCCTGTTCCTAAACCTTGATGCAAGTTGTTTTCATATTGTGCTACCCATTGAGCGATAGCGTTAAGTCCAATATTGGACTCCAATGCGCTGGTTGCCCACCAGCCAATGTTTCGTTTGTTGCATTGGTTAATCCATTCATCGCACGCTGAGAAGCCTCCATGTAGACTGGGTTTGTAGATACAATATTGAGGTTTAATCTCATCGAGCATTGAGCTTCCCACTTTGTATACGTCCCTTCCAATCAACTCCTCGTCGAGTGCAATGTCTATGTGGTTATTCCGGCACAGTCTCGCCATGTCATCCCATTGGTTTGCTTTGATGGGTTGTTCAATACTATGGATTTCAAACCTACTGAGTTCGCGCAGCTGCTCGTCTGCCTCATCAGAATTAAAAGCACCGTTTGCATCTAATCGGATATCGAGTTTAAATGCAGAATACTCTTTTCGCAGCGATTCAATCATTCGGCATTCGGCATCGAAATCATGAGCTCCCACCTTGAACTTGATGCAATTGAAACCCATGGATGCTTTGAGCTTTGCCTCCGCACTCATGGTATCAATGTCAGCCATCCAGACCAGCCCATTTATCGGAATAGGTGAGCCGGAATAAAACGAACTGTTAAACACCTTGAAGTCTTCTTCATGCTTTATATCATGTATTGCCGTTTCAAGTCCAAAACGCATACTGGGTAGTTTGTCTACCGGAAAAACATCTGCATTACGAGTTTCAACAAACTCCTCCAAGCCATGGATTAGCTGTTGCTTGTAATCTGGTATGTCATCTACACTCATTAAAGAAAGAGGAGCAGCTTCTCCGATGCCTTTTCTTCCGTTTTCTTCGAGTATGATGAAGTAAACTTCGCGTTCCTCAAAAACATTCCGACTCGTTTTAGCGGGTTTTTTGAATGTAAGCTTGTGTGTGATTACCTGGAACTTCATAGGAGCAACAAGAATGCAAACACCAGTGACGTCAGGAGGTTCAGTAAGACATGGATTTTTAACATCTTGTTGTAAATCATCTTGTCTTCACCGGAATTGCGAAGTTTCCGCAACTTCATCCAATGCAAGTCGTACGGTGTTAGCATTAAAATCATCAAAAGGCCACTGTTCCCTGTCTGACTGCGAATAAACATGGCCATGGCAAGCACGGCAACATTTACAAGAGCAAACTGATACCATTCTGCACCTTGCTTACCCAAAACAACGGCAAGGGTTCTTTTACTATTCGCCTTATCTCCTTCAATGTCGCGTATGTTGTTCACATTCAAGACACCGGCAGCCATCAATCCAATTGCGGATGCAGGAATCAAGCTACTTCCCAATCCGTATTGAGCATCACCCCAGTGCAGAAACGCAAGTCCACTAACGGCAACCAATCCGAAAAAGATGAACACCGCAACATCACCAAGTGCGTTATATCCGTAAGCCCGTTTTCCTGCGGTGTATGAATAAGCCGCCAGGATACAAATCAGCCCCAGACCCAACATCAACCAAAAAGATTTAGTGAAACCTCCGAATCCTACATAAAGTAGAGCAATTCCGACCGCTAAACTGAGAACGGCTGTAACCATCAGCGCATTTCGCATTTGATCTAACGATAAATCACCACTCGCTAGCGCTCGATCTGATCGCTCTTCTGTGTCGGTACCTTTTACAAAATCACCGTAGTCATTTGCATAATTGGACAATACCTGGAGCAACACAGCAGTCAGCGTTGCAAGTCCGGTTACTAACCATTTGCTACCATGAAAAAACTCCGCAATGGCGGTTCCAACAATGATGGAGGCCAGAGCAAGAGGAAGCGTCCTTAGACGTGCGGCTTTGATTAACGCGCGCACAGAACTTACTTGATTACGTCTAGTTCTCGTCCGATTTTAATAAACGCGTTTATCGCTTTATCGAGATGAGAACGCTCGTGACCTGCAGATACCTGAACTCGGATTCTTGCTTGCCCTTGAGGAACAACCGGGTAGTAGAATCCAATTACATAAATACCTTCTTCGAGTAGCTTTTCGGCAAAAACTTGAGAAAGCTTAGCATCGTACAACATAATTGGAACAATAGGGTGTGTTCCGGGTTTAATATCGAAACCGGCTTCAGTTAGCTTACCTCTAAAGTATTGCGTATTGTCTTCCAGTTTGTCGCGCAAATCCGTGGTCTCGCTCAGCATATCAAGTACGGCAATACTGGCACCTACGATTGACGGCGCTACCGTATTTGAGAATAGGTATGGACGAGAGCGTTGACGGAGCATATCGATAATCTCTTTGCGACCTGAAGTAAATCCTCCTGAAGCACCACCTAAGGCTTTACCCAAGGTTCCTGTGATGATGTCAATTTTTCCTAGAACTCCGCAGTGCTCATGGGTTCCACGTCCTGTTTTGCCCATAAAACCACTGGCATGGCATTCATCAATCATAACCAAGGCTTTGTACTTTTCGGCGAGTTCAACAATCTTGTCTAACTGAGCAATTGTACCGTCCATGGAGAAAACCCCATCTGTAACAATAATACGGTTATTGGCGTCTTGACTCTCTTGAAGGCAACGCTCCAAATCTGCCATATCGTTGTGTGCGTAGCGATGTCTTGCAGCTTTACACAAGCGTACACCATCTATAATCGAAGCATGGTTCAAAGCATCGCTGATAATCGCGTCTTCTTTCCCAAGAATAGGTTCAAACACTCCGCCATTCGCATCGAATGCCGCTGCATATAGAATCGTATCCTCGGTTCCTAAGTATTCAGAAATTTTGCGTTCCAGCTCTTTGTGAATGTCCTGCGTACCACAGATAAACCGTACAGATGACATACCGTAACCATGACTATCAATAGCATCCTTTGCGGCTTGAACAACTTTGGGATGCGACGACAGACCAAGATAGTTGTTTGCGCAAAAATTAATCACTTCGCTGCCGTCTGAGATCTTGATGTCTGCAGCTTGAGGTGAAGTAATGACGCGTTCCGTTTTATATAATCCGGCTTCTTTAATCTCAGCCAGCTCTTTCTGTAAATGAGGCTTTAGTGTGTCAAACATATTTCTTGGATTTACAAGGGCAAAGCACGTGATTTTTTTGGAATTGCCGATGGTCGTTCATTTCAACCTAAAAAACCGTGATTTTATCGTCAAAAACCAACCTTTTCACGTGCTTAATGGTTTGCTCTGTATTGGGTCAAATAATGTTACTTTTGCCGTTATTTATGCGGCAGGACAAGCGTTTGACCTGTTAAGAGTGAATTAAAAGAATGTCAGAAGAAAAAAATCACCGACCGAAGATTGTAAATAAGCGCGAAAGCGGTGGATCGGGTAAAGAAGATAAGAAGGGAGGATTGCCAAGATTTAACATGAGTTGGATCTATATCCTGATTGCACTTTTCTTCATTTTCCTACTATTCCTTCCAAGCACTGGTGGCAACGAGCTTTCCATTCGAGAGCTTCAGCAGATGCTTGAAAATCAGGAAGTTGAGAAGATAGAAATTGCAAATAAGGAACGGGCTTATATCCACTTGACAGACAGCGCCAAAAAGCTGGATAAATACAAGGAGAAATTCCGCAGCAGAGGGATCAGCCAGTCGTGGGATCCAAACTCTCCGGATTTTGTGATTAGCCCAATTGCCGATTACGAAACCTTTAGTAAGAAGATTGAGGCGGCACAAGAAAACGTAGATGAGGCCAACCACATCGATGTATTCTACAAACAGGAGCAAGACTACAGCAACGTTATCAGCTGGGTAATCTTCTTTGTTCTACTATTTGCGTTCTGGTACTTCATGATGCGCCGAATGGGTGGACCTGCAGGTGGCGGAGCCGGACAGATTTTCAATATTGGGAAGTCGCGAGCGCAGCTGTTCGATAAAGACACAAAGGTTAATGTAACTTTCAAAGACGTTGCGGGATTAGAGGAAGCTAAGATAGAGGTGATGGAAATTGTTGATTTCCTCAAGAACCCGAAAAAATACACCGAGCTAGGAGGTAAGATTCCTAAAGGAGCCCTATTGGTAGGCCCTCCGGGTACAGGTAAGACACTTTTGGCGAAAGCTGTTGCCGGTGAAGCCAACGTACCTTTCTTCTCGTTATCAGGTTCCGATTTCGTTGAAATGTTTGTGGGTGTTGGAGCTTCTCGTGTGCGTGACTTGTTCAAGCAAGCCAAGGAGAAAGCACCTTGTATCATCTTTATTGATGAGATTGATGCAATTGGTAGAGCTCGTGGAAAGAATGCGATGCAAGGGTCGAACGATGAGCGTGAAAACACGTTGAACCAACTCTTAACCGAAATGGATGGTTTTGGTACCGATACCGGCGTAATTATTTTGGCCGCAACTAACCGTGTGGATGTGTTGGATAAAGCGTTGTTACGTGCCGGTCGATTTGATCGTCAGATTTACGCTGATATGCCTGATTTGAATGAACGTCGAGCAATTTTTGATGTACACCTGCAACCACTCAAAATCGAGAAGGATTTGGATCGTGATTTCTTAGCACGTCAAACGCCTGGATTTAGTGGGGCGGACATCGCAAACATGTGTAACGAAGCGGCGTTAATCGCGGCTCGAAAGAATAAGAAAATCATCGAACGCCAAGATTTCTTGGATGCGGTAGATCGTATCATTGGAGGTCTAGAAAAGAAGAATAAAATCATCACACCGGAAGAGAAGCGCGCTGTTGCAGTGCATGAAGCCGGTCATGCTACTGTGAGCTGGTTGTGCGAGCACGCGCATCCATTGGTTAAGGTTACCATCGTACCGCGTGGTAGAAGTTTAGGTGCGGCCTGGTATCTACCGGAAGAGCGTCAAATTACTAGAACTGAGCAGTTGTTGGATGAGATGTGTGCAACGCTAGGTGGACGAGCTGCAGAGTATGTGACCTTTGGTAAAATCTCTACAGGTGCATTGAGTGATTTAGAGAAGGTTACCAAGCAAGCAATGGCGATGGTTTCCATTTATGGTCTCAATGAAAAAGTAGGTAACGTTTCTTACTACAACATGAATGAAGGCTTTACAAAGCCGTTCAGTGAGCAAACTGCTGCTTTGATTGATTCGGAGATTAAGAGGCTTACAGACGAGCAGTATCAACGTGCAATAAAAATCCTTCAAGAGAACAAGGATAAGCTGGACATGCTTGCTAATAAGTTGCTCGAGAAAGAGGTTATTTTCAAGGAAGATTTAGAAGAGATTTTCGGTAAGCGTCCTTTTGGCGACGAAGCTCTTGACTCTATTCAAGGAGACACCTCTCGTGCCGAGCAGCCAGCTGAGGATGAAGAGAAGCCTGCAGCGGATATCTCGGATTCTACAGAAGACGAGACGGAGCCTGACTCAGAATAATTTCACTTGACCATCTCGGGTGAACAAGCTCGAGTTGAGTTTAAGTCGGTCTTTATTCAGATTGTACTTTTTGGTGGCAACATTAAACTGTTGTTTAATCATGTCGGCATAGTGACCTTCGCCGGACATGCGCGTGCCAAATCTTCGGTCTTCTACATCACCTCCATGTATTTCGGCAATATGACCTAAGACTTTCTTCTTTCGATCAGGGAAATGTCGGTCGAGCCAATCGTCGAACAATGGGCCCACACATCCGTTTAGTCTTACCATGGTGTAGTGCAGTGATCGAGCACCGGCCTCAGAAACGGCCTTCGCCATGTCCATGATTTCATGGCTGTTTAAAGCCGGGATGATAGGTGCCATCATAACACCAACCGGAATTCCAGCGCTTGTGAGCTGTTCGATGGCGTTGAGTTTTGCTTTAACGGATGAGGTTCGGGGTTCCAGCTTACGACGCAATGCGTCGTTAAGACTGGTAAGACTCAGCGCAACCGATGCGAGGTTGTCCTTCGCCATTTCACCAAGTAAATCGATATCTCGAGTGACCAATGCGTTTTTTGTGATGATAACTACCGGGTTTCTATGTTGTTTGCAAACCTCAATGAGTTTACGTGTAATTTGGAGTTTTCGTTCGATGGGTTGGTAGCAGTCGGTATTCCCACTGAGCATTATGCCTTCACCGATCCAGCTTCTGGAATGGAACTTTTTTCTCAGTAAATCCGGAGCGTTCTGCTTTACGAGGATTTTTCGTTCGAAATCTACTCCACCGCTATAGCCCCAGTATTCATGAGTTTCACGCGCATAACAATACGTGCAGCCGTGCTCACAACCTTGGTAGGGATTCATGCCCCACGAAAGTGGAATGTCCGGACTGTTAACTTGGTTTACAACTGACTTAGCGTGAACCTCAATGTAGTCTGTTTGGATAGATTCTTGATCTTCCAGTCTATGCCCATCATCCGCCTCATACGCATGTTGCTCAAACCGATTTTGAGAGTTGATAGAAGTCCCACGACCACGAATTGGATTCATAAGGCTAAATTATAAAACGACAACACGCTATTTGAGTTTTGAAACCGAGTATGGATAAGTTTTGAGTACGGTAATGAGTAGGTAGTTAAGATTATTTTTGGTCATAGTTCAGGTCAAGGTCATAGTAATTGTCAATAGTATAGTATCCGTCGTTAATGGTTAGTGTTAACAGTTAGCGTTTAACCCTACTCCACCCAAAACGATCGCTGAATACGAATACCGGAAGCATCCGTAATACTCAAGACGTGTTTCCCTTTTGAAGGCCGACATTGAACCTGATGAACATCTTTGGTTGTGGTTAGAAACTCATCGTCTAGATACCAAAATATTTCCGCTGCGGATTGTCTGTGCGCGGCCTCAAACACTAACTGACCAAGTCCACCAGTTATTAAGCGAGGTATTTGGAGTGAACTGTTAGGCAAAGGATAGGTTAGCTCAAAATCCTTATCACCGCTTAAACAACTTGCCCTAAACTTTGGAAGTGTTTCATATTCCGGGTGATTCATTTTGTAGTACTGCTCGGCAATAGCCGGAATCACCATGTAGACTTTTTGTTTCATTTCACCCGGTTCTGCACATTGTGCAAAAACACGCTCACCAGTTTTACGCGAAATATGAATTTGCTTGTGCCATGGACATTGAGCTAGTGCTAAGCATGGTCTTGGCACCCAGCTGCGCTGAGTTGAAGTGCAGAACTGTGACGCACGTTGACCGCTAGCCGCGCACACGTCGATTCCTTTCATGCTTCGTGTAGGTTGTTCAAACCACGTCGTATCCGGTAAGTATTGAAAAACGTCAAATAGTATCGGTGCAGCTGTGTTGCTGCCTGTCATACCTGTTACACCCTCGCCGGTTGCGTTGCCAACCCAAACTGCAACTACATATTTCTGGGTAAGACCAATGGCCCAGGCGTCACGCGCACCAAAGCTGGTTCCGGTTTTCCACGCAATTTTTTCGCGTCCTTCAAACCGGTTCCAATATTGTTCAATCTGCGGTCGGTTTACGGATGACATGGCGTTGAGAATTTCCCAAGCAACTCCAGAACTAATCAAACCGCTTGATTCACTGCCGGATGCAGCTGCGGCCATTTCAGCATAGGCGTGACCAAGGTCCCAGATGTTGGCTTCAGCACCGCCTAAAATTAGCGCAAGCCCGTATTCATTGGCCGGACGAAAAAGCGTAGAGAGCCCCAGTTCTTCTAAGTTACTTTTAAACCTCGGGACACCATAATCACTTAAAAGTCGAACAGCCGGAATGTTTAATGATCTTGCCAACGCTTCGCTTGCAGGCACCAATCCGTCATAATTCGATTCATAGTTTTCAGGTGCATAACCGTTAATTCTGGTCGGATAATCCGCTAGCAACATATTTGGGGTGAGCTCTCCGTTTTCCATAGCAAGCGCATACAAGAATGGCTTTAAAATGCTCCCTGTACTTCGTGGTGCTTGAATGATGTCTACATGTTTTTTGTCTTCCTCTTTGCACGGGGTGTTTCCAGTGTAGGCTAACACGTCCTTGCTCTCTACATCCAAAACCAACACACAAGCATTGTTAATCCCATGGCTTGAATTTACTTGATAACGCCTCTGGACAATGTTGTTCACCTCCTGTTGAAGGTCTTTATCAATGGTAGATCGATACCGTTTTCCTTGATAACCAAGATTACTCAGAAACGCCATATAATGCGGCGTCATTTGAGGAAGAGGCTTGGGCGATTGAGGCAGTTCTTCTTCCAGTGCGGTTTGATATTCCAGCTCCGTAATCTCTCCTCGATCGAACAATCGTTTTAACAATCGGTCGCGTTTTGCACGAAGCTGTGATCTGTTCTTTGAGAGGTGCATGAGCGATGGGGCATTGGGCAATACGGCTAACATCGACGCTTCCCCCCAACTGAGTTGCTTACCACTGTGCCCAAAATATCTCCAACTTGCAGCTTCAAGTCCAACAACGTTCCCTCCAAATGGAGCATGTGCGGCATGGAGTGAGAGGATTTCGTCTTTAGAATACCGAGTTTCCAACCGAAACGCCATCACCATTTCCTTGAGCTTGTCCCAAATGCTCTTCCCGGTTCGCTGCCTGCTCATGCGAATAACCTGCATGGACAAGGTACTTCCGCCGCTTACCACGCGTTTGGCCTTGAAGTTTTGAATCATCGCACGACTCAGCGACATAAAACTCACGCCCGAATGATTGTAAAATCGTTTGTCCTCAAAAGTGATTAATGCAGTTGCAAATTTTGCTGGAACGCTATCGGATGCCGGGAATCGCCACTGTCCGTCACTGGCAATGTGAGCCATCAAGACATCACCATTTGTGTCTTCAACTACCTTACTATATGGCGTGTCAAACAGATTTTTTGGCAAACAAAAGATGAAATATACCAGCAGGAACAACAACCCAATGCGGATTGACTTACGAATTCTCGGTATGCGTTTCCAGAAGATCAAATCGTAATTCTAATACCAAAGATCAAGTTTACTAATTATTCGTTCCGCAGGAACCATTATTCGCTTATGGCTGCTAGCCTATGGTCGTGTATTTTTGATTAAATGTATTTCCGACTCGTTTTCTTGTTTTTGGTAGGACTGATTTCGATTCCTGCTTTGGGTCAGCAACAATTCTTCCGTCAATACGGTTTGGAGAATGGTTTGCCTCAATCTCAGGTCTTTGCCGTACACGGATCTGAGAACGGTTTTATTTGGGTAGGGACTCAAGGCGGAGGCTTAGCTCGATTTGATGGGCTGGAGTTTGAAATATTCAACACGAAGCAAGGTTTGACCGATAACTTCATCAATGCTTTGATTGAGTTTGATGGCAAGTTATGGATAGCTACTCGGTCTGGATTAACAGAGTACAATGGCAACCGGTTTTCTCAAGTTGAACTCGAGAACTCGGATGCAGAGATTACAGCAATTCATGTTTCCGGTGATCAGTTGCTTGTTGGAGTTGCAAACGGTATCGAGGCTATTGATACGGATTCAAGTCATCGTTTCATAGCTTTAGACTCTTCAGATGGATTTGTGGTTACAAACATCTGCAATTACAAAAATGAAATTTGGGTGGGCTCGAATCGTGGGATATATCGTTTAGATGCCGGTGATTTAAGTCTGATTAAAACACTTCATGGCCGTGACGGCCTTGCGGATGAATATGTACAGAGTCTTCACAGTGATGGGAACTCCGTTTGGGTGGGCTCATACGGAAGAGGGTTGCGATACTATAATGGCGAGACGTTTTCGGACTTATACAGCAGTCTTCCGGCCAACACGGTGGTTCATGATTTATTGCTGAATAGAGACTCAAGTTTGTGGGTTGCAACTCAATCTCGAGGAGTGTTTGTGATCGACCTTAAAACCGGGAATACGCAACAGTACTCAGTTCAACAAGGACTTTCAAACAATCATGTTCGAAGTTTAAGCTTGGATGCTTGGGGAAATATGTGGCTTGGAACATCGGGTGGCGGACTGAATCAATTTTCGGGGCAAGCATTTACACATTACACCGGTGACGATGGTTTGAAGGCCAACTACATCTACGCGGTAGAGCAATCACCTTCAGGGGCTATATGGATTGCAAATGGTAGGAAAGGTGTAGTACAATTTGATGGCAATCAGTTTTTGCCATTCGCTCTTGATTCGTTGGTTGGTGATTACAAAATCAAAGCAATTGCAATAGAAAGTGACTCAAGCATATGGCTTGGAACTGAGGGCGAAGGTTTGATATATACTAACGGCAAGGAGATAACGAGATATACAGCGGATAACGGCCTCTGCGGGAATTATATCAAAGACCTGGAACTAACACGTGATGCTCTTTGGGTAGCTACATTAGACGGAGGTATCAGTAAAATTGGCCTAGGAAAACCGGGTATGAAATCGGTGAAGCGCTATATCCGCAATTACAGATACCTAACGGAATTGCCCTCAAATCGGATACATGCCTTACATCGGAAGGGCGACGCGATTTGGTACGGTACGGAAGAAAAAGGCTTCGGTTATATCGATGGGAAATCTATAAAAGTAGTGGTTGATGAAACCCAGATTGGAGGACAGAATGTCCGAGCAATTCGAAGTAGTGGAGATGATATTTGGGTGGCTACTTCCAATGGTTTATTCCGCTATGGAACAACAACAAAACAACTAGATACAATCAATTCAGATTGGCTAACATCTACCAACTTGTACTTGCTGAGTTTTGATGAGTCAAATCATTTGTACGTGGGTCATGAGCGAGGTTTGGATGTGCTTACAATCAACGAAACGGGAGATGTGATTGAGTCGGATTATTATGGAGCGAGTGATGGATTTCTAGGGATAGAAACATGTCAGAATGCTTGCCTGCCTGCACAAGACGGAAGTATGTGGTTTGGAACCGTAAACGGTTTAACTCGGTTTTTCCCATCCGCCACAACCATAAAACATGGCAAACCCAAGGTCTTCCTTCAGCATGTCAATTTGTTTTATGAACCATTGGTCATAGATCGATATAAAGAAGTAGTTACCAAAACCGGTAAGCTAAAATCCCCCATTCTCAATTACGATCAGAATCACCTCACTTTTGTGTTAAAGGGTGTTGATTTACAAGCACCGGCGAAGTTGCAATATCAATGGTGGTTGGAAGGCTTCGACAAAAATTGGAGTCCGCCAGGAAAGAAGAACGAAGCTGTTTATTCTAACGTACCACCCGGGGATTATGTGTTTCATTACAAGGCCTTATCTGAAGATTCCGAATCTGTTCAGACTGCTTCCTATTCGTTCAGCATCGAACAACCATATTGGGAGACTTTCTACTTCCGATTCTTGATGTGGTTTATACCCGGACTTATCATCATACTGCTTCTGTGGTCTTACATCAGACAAATCAAGAAACGTGCAAAGCGTGAGCGAGAGAAGCTAGAGTTTGACAAGGAGTTGATAGAGCTGGAACAAAAGGCGCTGCGGTTACAGATGAACCCCCATTTTTTGTTCAATGCGCTCAATTCTATTCAATCACTAGTTGCGCTGGAACAACACAAAGAAGCTCGTCAGTATTTACAGAAGTTTGCCAAGCTCATGCGTCTTACACTATCCAACTCCCGTGTAGACACCATACCTCTGTCCGATGAAATTGCGACACTTGAAAACTACATGTCATTGGAGCAATTGAGTATGAAGGAACCATTCACATATAAAGTTGATGCAGTAGGAATAAATCCGGATGATGTCTATTTACCGCCAATGATGATTCAACCATTTGTTGAAAACGCAATTAAACATGGTCTTCCAGCTAAAGGGAGTGACGGGGAGCTGAGTATAACCTTCGAACAAGAAAACGCTACACTCATTTGTAGAGTGCGTGATAATGGTATTGGGAGGGAAGCTGCAATCAAGAAGGCAAAAGAAAAATCGAAATCACACGAATCAGCTGCCATTCAGGTAATTACGGACAGGATTGAGATGCTCAATACCGAGCATCCTGGAAATGCGTTACAACTTATCGATCATGAAAATGGGACGGAAGTTGTGATTCGGCTGGTTATAGAATAGTTGAACTGAATTCTATCAGCCCTGCTTCTTTTACACACTTTAGTAATTATCTTGCAAAGAAAAAATCATGAAGATTCGCGTTGGTGGTGTACCGGAACACTTCAATTACCCATGGAAAATCGCAATTGAAGAGAAGCGTTTTGCCAATATTGGTGTTGACGTGGAATGGCAAGACATGGCAGGTGGAACCGGGGAAATGACATCTAAGTTGAGGTCCGGTGAACTGGATCTTGCCGTGGTGTTAACCGAAGGGATTATAGCAGATATCATCAATGGAAATCCATCACTCATTGTTCAGAAGTATATCAAGTCGCCACTAATATGGGGCATGCATACCGGAGCCAATTCATCCATTACGGCAGAGACATCTTTTGAAGATATACGATTTGCCATTAGCCGATCGGGAAGTGGTTCACATCTGATGGCTAGTGTGGAAGCTCGAAACAGAGGCATTCGTCTCAACGAAGATCAGTTTGTGGAAGTGGGAGATTTTAACGGTGCAATGGAAGCTTTGAATGGGGGTAAGGCAGATGTACTGCTATGGGAGAAATACACAACAAAACCTTTTGTAGATGCTGGTCAATTAAAACATATTGGAGACACCGTAACCCCATGGCCATGTTTTATGATTGCCGCTCGGCAGGAGATTTTGGTAAAACACCCCAACATGGTTTGGAACCTTCTTTGGATTATCCGCAAGGTGTGCCGACACTTTATGAATGATGTAAATGCTGAGCAGGAGATAGCCCAGAAGTATGGGTTGGAACTGGGTGATGCAACACGGTGGTTTAACCAAACAGAGTGGGAACAAGACATTTTCATTTCCAAAAAGATGGTTAACAACGTGGTGAATACATTACTCGATGTTGGAGTAATCGATCACAAAAAGAAGGTAGATGATTTATGTTGGAATAGATCCATGATCTATTAACCACCCGCGTCTTCATTTACCATTCATCAATTTAACAAATAAACCACTATGAAGAAGCAGTATTTATTGGTCGCCGCATTTATTATCAACATGTGGGGATGCGAAGACAACAAGTCTAGTCGTGTAGATGGACTGGTAGGAGAGTCATCAGATTTTGAAGAAGTAGCCGCAGAAGATGCAGGGTATTATGAGCCCGTAGATGAGACTACACAAGAGTCTTATAAGAATGTTTCAGGCAGTGGTGTTGGTACCATTGGTGAGATTGATTTGGCTAATACGACCAGTTATTTTGTGTCCCATGACGTTACAACAAGCAACGCTCAAAACAATGATTCTAAAGTCGATGCGAAACGAACCAACGATAAAATCATCCGAACTGCAGACGTTGGACTTGAACTCGACGATTTTGAAAAACAGCAACATCACTTCACCGATTTAGTTAAGAAGTTTGACGGCTACGTATCCAATGAGAACGAGCGAAGCAGTTCTTCGCGTGTTTCTAATACAATCACCATTCGCTTACCAAATAAGTACTTTGACGATTATATAAAAGAAGCACTTGAGGGAGAAGGCATCACGAACATCGATTACAAGCGAGTTAACGCTATCGATGTTGGTGAGGAGTATACCGATGTGGTTTCTCGGATCAAGACGAAGAAAGCGGTTGAGCAGAGATTTCTCGATATCCTCAAACAGGCTAAAGAGATAAAGGATATTCTTGAAGTTGAGGAGAAACTTCGCGTAATACGCGAGGAAATTGAGTCGAAGCAGGGGCGTTTGAGATATCTTCAAGATCGTATTTCATACAGCACGATAAACCTATTCATCCACCAAGATTTTGAATACGATGCACCTAAATCGAACAAACCCACGTTCTGGGGTAAGATGAGTAATGCCGCCGATTCTGGGTGGAATGCGATCTTGAGTTTTATACTATTCCTGGTTTACATATGGCCAATAATCCTGCTTCTTGGCTTTGTGGTATTGGCTTGGCGTAAGAAATGGTTCATATTTAAAAAGCGGCAGTAATTCCTAACGCTTCGCCTCCTCAAAAACCTACTTTTGTAGAAACACTTGAGGTCGATGAGCAATTTTGAGGCATTTGTAGAGCAGGTCGAAAAGGGATATACCTTCAAAGGCGACAGCATATTATTGGGAACAGCGATGCTGGATGGTGGAGCTATCCGAAACGTGCATGTTCGTGCTCCGCTTAAAACGTTTAACCGACACGGACTAATCGCAGGAGCCACCGGGACGGGTAAAACAAAGACGCTGCAAAACCTCGCAGAACGATTATCGGAAAGCGGTGTCCCTGTATTGCTCATGGATATCAAAGGGGATTTAAGTGGATTGTCTCAGGCGAGTGCCGGTCATCCAAAGATTGATGAACGCCACGAGCAGATTGGTTCACCATGGGAAGGGAAAGCGTACCCTACAGAACTTCTCACGATTAGCGAACAAGATGGAGTTCGTATGCGGGCAACCATAAGTGAGTTTGGTCCGGTTCTACTCTCAAAAATACTTGGCCTGAACGACACACAGAGCGGGGTGGTATCAGTGGTCTTTAAATACTGTGACGACAACGGTTTACCGCTGCTTGATGTAAAAGATTTCCGTAAAGTATTACAATACATTTCCGATCAAGGGAAGGCTGAGATTGAACAACACTACGGCTATGTGAGCGCAAGTTCAGTGGGAGCGATCATGCGCAAGCTATTAGCTGTGGAAGAGCAAGGTGCCGATTTATTCTTTGGTGAAAAGAGTTTTGATGTTGAAGATCTCATGCGTGTTGATGAGCGAGGAATGGGATACATCAACATTCTACGTTTGGATGATATTCAATCCAAACCAAAGCTATTCTCAACCTTTATGCTCTGTCTACTTGCTGAAATCTATGAGAAACTAGAAGAACAAGGAGATAAGGGTCAGCCCGAGCTCGTCATTTTCATTGATGAAGCGCATTTGATTTTTGACGAGGCAAGCAAAGCACTGCTCGATCAAATTGAGATCATGGTGAAACTGATTCGATCCAAAGGAGTAGGTTTATTCTTTTGCACTCAAAATCCTACAGACGTTCCGGATGACGTATTGAGTCAGCTTGGCATGAAGATACAACACGCTTTACGCGCGTTTACGGCAAAGGATCGAAAAGCTATTAAACTGACCGCGGAGAATTATCCAATCACCGAATTCTACGAAACGGATGAGTTGCTCACACGTCTGGGAATCGGAGAGGCAATCATCACTGTTTTGAACGATAAAGGGATTCCAACACCATTGGTACATACACTTTTGACTGCACCTTCCTCGCGCATGGATATAATCACGGACGATGAGAAAGAGGATATTCTTAAATTGTCAAAACTCATGGAAAAATACAGTGAAACAATCGACCGTGAGAGTGCTTATGAAATGCTAATCGACAAGCTCAATCAAGCCGAGGTTCGCGAAGAAAAACAACAACAAGAGGCCGGTTCGAAAACATCTAGCACACGTCGCAGACCAGAGAAGTCGACCTTTGAAAAAATTGCAGACCATTCACTCACAAAATCTATCGTTCGCGAATTGGCTAGAGGCTTGATGGGCGTTTTGAGGAAGAGTTTTTAAGACTGAGACAAAACCTTCACGATTACTTAGGAGATTGGTAGAAGTCACAAGGAGGTTAGCGAGTGAGTTTTTAGATGTCATGGTTTATTTTGTCTCTGGGGAGGGGCTGTTCGCATTCCCTGCCAAACTCCATTCGAAATTCCAAGCGAATCAGGCAGAAATCTCCGACCGTTATGATTGTATTTCCTAATCAATCTAAACATCTGCAACAATGCTAGAATGCGTGAGTGTGTGAATGCATGAATGATTGAATCTTGCTTGAAAATGACCGTCATTCTGAAGGAGAGACCACAAGGAACGACTGAAGATTCTTCGGATAGGAAACGAGCCAAGTTCAGAAGATTCTTCGCACCTTCTTTAGGTCGGGCGCTCAGAATGACGTTTTGGCCTTCTAAAATCATTAAACTCCAATCGTTACCACTAAAGATTTAACCGCATCTGATCCTTGAGCAACGCCATTCCTTCATTGAAACATGATCTGCAACGCGCTTCGTACAGCTCTTTCTCCCCGAGTTCAACGGTTTGGTCATTCAAGACCTTCTTGAAGGTATAACCGGCAATTCCACCGCAGTTCATGCAAATCGCATGCACTTTGGTAACATACTCAGATATGGCCAAGAGCGTTGGCATTGGGCCGAAAGGCAAACCTTTAAAATCCATGTCTAATCCGGCGATAATCACCCGTACTTTCTTTTCCGCAAGCTTATTGCACACTTCCGGAAGCTCGTAGTCGAAAAATTGTGCTTCATCAATCCCGACAACTTCGGCAGTTCCTACATGATTCAAGATTTCCTTCGAAGAAGAGACCGGTATAGATTCAATCCTACTCTCCTTGTGTGAAACCACGTCTACCTGATCGTAACGAATGTCAATCGCAGGTTTGAAAACCCGAACCTTCTGGTTGGCAATCTTCGCTCGGTTTATTCTTCGAATAAGCTCTTCAGTCTTGCCGGAAAACATCGAACCGCAAATAACTTCAACCCAACCTTTTTCCGTACGTGGTTCTACGAACATGAGGACAAAAATACTCCGTTGCTAACGGGTGTCAAAAGAACTGAGCTATAATTAAATGCCCGTGAATAACGTTGTTCATTTAGCATGGCAGGCATGCTTAGCTTTGTACGTTAATTCATATCACATGACCCGGGAAGAAATACATCAGGAAATTACAGAATTGCTCAAATTAATTGAGATCAACAACAACCGCATGTACTTGAATGATGCAGATATGGCAATCGATGGTGAGGCGTTGCGTACCAATATCATTCAGCTATACAATCTATACAACCGGTTGTCGACCGCTGATAGCCAAGTAGTAGTTGAGCAACCCGAGCCTAAGAAAACGGAAGTTGTAATAGAACCGGAAATCCAAGAAGAGCCGAAAGCCGCACCTCCACCCAAACCGCGTTTCATCCCGGAAGAAAAGCCAGTAAATCCAGAGGTTAAACCCGAACCGGAGGTAATTTCTGAACCAACGCCTGAGCCCGAGCCGGTTGTTGAGCAACCTTTGATTGAGCCAGAACCAGTTGTAGAAGAACCGGTGGCGAAACCTGAAACTGCACCAGCTCCGGAACCAGAACCTGAGCCAATTGCTGAGGAAACCAAACCACAACCGCAGAAAAAGAAAGAACCCCGACCGGCAGTAATGCCAGAGATGAACGACGTTTACGCTCGTTTGAAGAATACGAAGCTAGAGAGTATCAAAAAAGGGATCAGTATTAGTAAGCGTTACGAAATACAGAACGAATTATTTGGCAACGACCCGGAACTGTACAACATCTCCATAAAAACGCTGGATACCCGCGAGAACCTCGAAGACGCACTTGATTATCTTGAAGGCGACCTTATGGTAAAACATAATTGGGAGGAGGAAGATAGTCTTGTGGAGGAACTCAAGACACTTCTTGTTCGTCGCTACATGTAAGCACATAACTTGCATCCATAACCATGAGAAATAGGGACTTCAGACGAAGTGCCCCGTTTGTGCTTGTGTTGTTTCCCTATGCGATTGGCATCGCGATTGCATACAACTTCCCCATGCAGTTGTGGAGGCTGGTGTCTGTCCAATGCTTTCTTATTGGGTCACTTTGGATGTATATCAAGGTATTACCAACTTTGGTCAAATACCGGTTGCGATATCTGCATACGGGAGCAGTACTTGTCATGATTGGGGTCTTGGGCATGATTACCATGTCGGTAAGAACAGTTCGTGTACCTGATTATTTACACAATGGAGGTGAAAACAATGATATAGTTGTTGATCTGAACACGATACGACCCGGTTTGAAAACCAACACGGCCTATGGGAAAGTCGTCTATGCAGATACAGCCAGTTTACTTAGCACGGGTGATAAGTTACTGATTCGGTACAAGAAGGGACATTCAACTATCCAAATTGGCAGTCGAGTTGCCGTTAGAAGCTTGCCCGCACCTCTTCCACCAAAATCAAATCCATATGAGTTTTCATATTCAAGTTATCTCATAAACAAAGGAGTTGTTGGCACTCTGTATCTGAATAATCACAACCACTATACGATTGGTGTTCAGAAATCAAACTGGCAGAAGTTCGACAGCACGATTAGGAGGTACATAAAACGAACGATAAATAAGTATTATGACCGGAACGATGCATCATTCCTAACAGCACTGATCCTTGGAGATAAAACAACACTTAATAAATCTGTAAGCCAGCGATTTGCCCAAACGGGGATTATGCATGTGTTGGCAGTTAGTGGGTTGCATGCCGGTATCGTCTTTATGGTTTTTCTAAGATTGTTTAGACCACTACTGCACAAGCGCTTTGCAATCTTTTTAGCATTAATCGGGGTATGGTTGTTTGCTGGTATCACCGGATTTACGCCATCAGTGAGTAGGGCTTGCTTCATGATTTCACTTTTGTATGGTGGTCAAATCTTCTATCGAAAAACATCGGGACTTAACAGCTTGGCGTTTGCTGCTTTTGTACTACTTACGATCCAGCCACGATGGATTGCAGATATTGGTTTTCAATTATCCTGTGCTGCACTATCAGGAATACTAGTGTTACAACCGTACTTAAAAGCTAAATGCTCTCGGTGGACAATAGTTCCAGCAAAGCTTGTTGATTTGATAACCGTTTCACTTGCTGCACAGTTAGGAACCTTACCACTGAGTATTTTTTACTTTCACCAGTTCCCAACCTACTTCCTAGTTGCCAATGTGATTGTTATCCCCTTCATACCCATTATCCTAGTTTTTGCATTATCCACGCTTCTCGTTGGCGGTGTACCGTTTTTGAGTGAACTAATTGCTTGGCTCAATCACTGCTATCTGTGGTTTGTCCATGCTGTAACCACCTTGATTAGTAAGTGGCCCGCTACTTCGTTAACTGATATCACATTAAACCATCTCCAGCTTGCGTTCGCAATGGGCGTCCTTTTGATGTTGTATGACATGATTGAAGCCGGTAAATGGAAACCAACATACCTTGCGGTTTTAGTCAGTATTTTTCTTGTTCTGAAGCCGGTTTACAATCGGGTTGATACTTCTGCCGTAGAGTTTACAAACCAGGCATTCTCGAATCGATTACACCTTACCTCTGATCGCAGCACAAAAGTCGTTCAACCTGCCAACAACGATAGCTCATGGGCCACGTGTCAGCTGGGTGAACTCAGAATAACGAACTGGTGTGGAACAAATATGGTCCAACCTCTAGATACATTTTACAACGTGGCGTGGGTGACCAAGTTAACGAACACGTCGTGGACCACACTATCAACCTACGACTTGGTTTATATCGATAGGTCTTTACCCTTTTACAAGTTAGCTCCGTACATCCGGTGGTGTAAAGCCAATGGTTTTCCGGCTAATATAGTCTATGGAGATTATTACCGGCTATTGCCTAATAGAATTCGTATGAGTAGACAAACTTTTCACGAAAAACGTTCTGGTTGACTGTTCTTGATGAGAGAGCTGATTCGGATGAACGCACTTCGTCGTTGAATTTCGTTAGAACACTGCTTTCCAATGATTGATATTTTTTCACCGTTGCATCATACGTCAGCGCTTCAAACTGAGATTTGAATGGTGTACCATCTGGGATGATCATTTTCCCATCCTTGTTCACCGCCAAGGTGATGTTATGAGAAGGCATCAGACCTGCCTCTTTTCGTTTTTGAATAAACCGCTGATTAAAACTGTCTTTCCCTTCATTCGTATACCAAGTTCGTACTAGTTGATGGGTTAGTTCACCTGCATTGAAATAACTTTCTCGAAACTGTTTCGTAGCCGGAATGTATTCAGCAGACATCGAGTCGAATCCAAAAATCATAGCATTCGACTTTCTATATGTGCGTAACACAATTCCATTTTCTATGCTGGAAATGCTTGTCGTTTGTCCATTTCGCTTCTCCACTCGTCTAATCTCTTTTTTCCCCAGATACTCTTCTGTTATGGAGGTAATCGTATCACCTTTGTGGTTTACGGTGTACCAATTCGTTAGTTGATTTTTTGAGTAACCAAATACCTCTTTACGGTGAGCTACTCCTTGCGATATCGAGTACATAGAATCTGGTTTGCCTTGCTTATTTATGAAGTATTTGGCAATCAGCATGGGAGGTTTTTGGACTTCTTGCTTCAGAACTAAGCCATCCACAGTGGTTGTAGGCATAGTATGTCGTACTACGGAAACCGATTTAACCTTATCCTTTTTCAGTAAATCGCATTTCGGAAGAGAATATTGAGCATATGAGCTAAGCACAGCTAAAGTCAAAAAAAATGTTAGTCCGATTCGAAGCATAAAAAAACACCGACTCATGTGAATCGGTGTTTCAAAAATAATCTTTTGCGTTTCCTTATTCTTCTGCACTTTGCTTTATTGGATACATAACACGAGTCAACCATTTTGAGGAATCCGGCTCGGTTTGAGGGTCTGTAATGTACTCTTCGATTATCGGCTCGCCCATTTCCATATTATTTGCTTGCATGTGTGCCCAGATTGCTTCGTGAGCTCCTTTCATTCCGTCATAGGCTCCATAGTAATCAACTGACATGTATGAACCTGCAGGTAATTCATATAACTCAAAACCTTCAGGTGCAGATTCAGCAGTAGTTGTTAGACCTGCTGTCATCAAGCTAGTTTGATTCTCTTCGTCCCATGTCCAGTAAAGCGCTACAGGTGCATGAGTTGTGTCAAATGCTCCCGTTGCTGCTCCCATCATCGAACCATACATCTGGCCATAGTACGCCGAGGTAATGTCAGCTATTGGCATCTCTTTTTTCATCCCCATATATGTGATAGCTTCTCGTTCTACTTGCTCAATAGAATATACCGGTGCAGCAGGAATTTTTGCTTTGTCTTCTTGGATCACACTATCAAGTAAATCCAATTGACGATTGAAGTTCTTGGTCATCATCCCTTCCGAATCAAACACTACCGCTATCAAATTGCTCGGGATGCTATACTTCTCGTTGTAGGTATAAATAACCTTTACCTTTCCATCATCTATTGGCTCAAGTTTCATCGTAGCATTACCTCCTCCCCAACTGTGCTCAACTTTTTGTTCTACGCGTAGTTGGTTTTTGCCGAGGTTGTGGTAGTCCTTGTTTCCGTCCTGAACTGGTCGGTGCCACCTCATTTCATTTTTGAACCCACTGCTCCGGGCTCTCCCTCAAATTCAACTTTCATATCCGGATCTATGTCGTACCACGCAGACCATCGGTCGGCCTTTTCAAACGAGCTAATGTTGTCCCACACCATATCGATTGGAGCATCAATAGTTTTTTCCGTGTTTACGTTCATCTCCTTGGGCAGGATTAGTGCTGCAATCAAACCAACAGCAACTAGTACCAACAGGAGGATTAATAATGTCTTTAAGATTTTCATTTCAGTTCTTTTAGTGTGGGAAAGATAACAAGATTTGAAGAAACATAAGAGCGCCCAATGGATGGGACAACGCAACCGGTGATTCTCACGTCTCTACACATGTCGGCCGGTTGTCAACTTATTCATTTTCAGTCTCAACCTTCCGTAGAGCGGTATATTTGTTTAACATGAAACCATTCGCTTTTACACAAAAGCTCTCTTGGGTGATAATTCTATTGGTTCTACCACTAATGGGTTATTCGCAGTATATCCGGAATGCTGCCAACTCAAACTATGGTGCGCTGCAATCGGTTGCGTATAACCCAGCTAACTTGGTGGATTCTAGATATCGATTTGCCATGACACCGATCTCGGTGTATGCAGATGCGAATAACAATTACGTAAAGATCCGCACACCTTACAGCCAGATTGCGGCATTACGGAATAACCTTCCAGATTATCTTATCGACTCAAATGGATATCCGCTGTTCGAGAATTCCTACGTTGAAGAGCGACTAAATGGCAACGACAAGCAGGCTTACGTACGTGCTGATGTGATGGGGCCATCTTTTTTGTTTGGCTTGAACGATAAATCGGGAATAGCTTTTACCACACGAACTCGAATGGCTGTTTCCATGAACAACCTGAACGAGGATTTGCTCAAACTATTCATGGAGGATTACGATACCAATTATCCGGGATATTCACCAAATAGACACCAACTGCAATATCTGAACGACCGGAATACTCAAGTGAAGTTTGGTACCGGGGCAATGGCTTGGCAAGAATTCGGACTGTCGTATGGCGCTGTGTTGTACGTTAAGAAAAAACATTTTGTAAAAGGTGGCGCTACCCTAAAATACCTTATAGGCTTAGGTGCGGCCTACTGGCGGATTGATGAACTCGACTATGAGTTGTTGGGTGTCGATTCCATCCGATTGCGATCTGCAACAATGAATTTAGCTTACACGAGTGATGCCTATTTCACGGATCCGGACAGACGTTTATACGACTACCTGGGCAAGAATAAACTTGGTCGTGGTATGGGAATCGACCTTGGAGTGGTTTATGAATTTAGACCGGATTTCAACTCGTTCACCTACCGAATGGATCGACGTAAACACGAGGATCGAACGGTAAACAAATACAAGCTTAAACTTGGTGCAGCAATTGTCGATTTTGGAAGTATCAATTTCGATAATGCACCGTACACTAGGAACATTGATATTCTCTCCGATGGCGACTCCGCCGATTTTACACAGCATACGCGAGTGGCCAATTTTGGTACAATTGAAGAATCGGACACCTTGGTGCTGGAACATTTTCCTTCCTCCATGGTTGATAGTAGTTTTAGTGCAGCGCTTCCGGCAAGTTTCAATTTGAATGCTGATTATCACATCAATGACAATTGGTATGTCAACGCAGCTTATGTTCAGTCGCTAAGACCAAACAAGGTTCGTGGTACGCGGAAACAAAATATACTTTCCGTGGGAGGCAGGTATGAGACACGAAGGTTTGAGGCTGCTGCTAACTTGGTTCTCGGGCGATTCTACAATCCTGTTTTGCTCAGCACCTATCTGCGTTACGGACCTTTATACATTGGGAGTGATAACCTAGGTGGAATTTTCACTCCTGAGTCGACAAATGGTGTAAATATTTTTGCCGGTGTTCAACTGCCAATTCTATACAATCTAATCCCCGATGAAGATGGAGACGGTGTGAGTGATGAGAGGGATTCTTGTCTAGGTGTGTTTGGAAGCGACCGAGCAAAAGGGTGCCCAGATATAGATGACGACCGTGTACCGGATTATAAAGACAAGTGTCCGGATATACCGGGTGATAGACGCGCAAAAGGGTGTCCAGATCCGGATGAAGATGGAATAGGTGGTGCGGATGATAAGTGTCCGGATTTGCCGGGAGACAAAGAAACCAATGGATGCCCGGATACGGATGGAGATGGTGTTTACGATGATGTAGATGCCTGTAAGGACGAAGCAGGATTACCTGAGTACAATGGTTGCCTGGAACCTCCGGAATTTGAGGAAGAGCCGGAAGAAGAGCCAAAGGTTGAACCAGAAGAGGATAAGATTGAAATACCGGAGGATAAGGAAAAAACTCCGGTTACCACAGACCCAACTCCACCCAAGCCGGTTGAGACAAAGGAAGACCCAAAGCCAGCACCTGCACCGGGGAAAATACTTACACCGGAAGACGTGGTAGATCTGATGAACTTCGAAGAATTCGACTACTACCTTATTTTAGGAGCATATAAGAACAAACCTTTGGCCGATGAGCTCGTGAAACGACTTAACCGAGAAGCCGGAATTCTTACATATGTTTATTACGACGAGGTTAGCCAAATGAATTACGTGACATTCGGACGGGTAGACAACCGAAGTAAAGCAAATGAAAATCTTCGACTGCTCAAACGACCCGCGGTAGACCGAATAATAAACGGGCATGTTTGGTGGAAGAAGCAACCTAAGTAGTCCATTCTTCCTACCTTTGACGCGTGAAAATCGTTAAGTACGTCTTAATCTTTGTTGGCTTTGGAGTGGTCGGAACATTCATGGCTACATTCTTTGCTCCTGATAGTCATGTAGCAGAAACCACATTAGTAGTTAACAAGCCTATAGACCTTTGTTTTGATGTAGTACATGAGCCGGACTATATCCGAAAATGGATTGACGACGTGGATTCCATTACCTGTGCAGTTGATGGATGCGAGATCAAAGAAGGATATAAAGCTCAATTACATTTTACCGGTGGTTCAACTGCCATGTATGAAATTACTGAGATGGAACAAGATGCTTCTGTACTCACTCAAATCACCATAGACGATAGAGCTAAACTTACTGCAGGGTACAGTTTGAAAGCAATTGATTCATCCACCACAGAAATCTATGTGAAATCGAGTTTGGAGCCACAGGGTTGGTTATATAAAGTGATGCTCAGTGGTGCCGAAGAAGGGTTTAAAACAAAGAGAGCGGGAGAAGTAGCCAAACTGAAACAGCTCCTAGAAAACCTGTCTATATAAGCAGCTTCGTAAAATGGTAGCCCATCGCCAGCACAACTCCTGCTTTCAATAAAACACCGCCTACAAAACCCAGAAAAGATCCAATTCCGGAACGCATGGCTGTCTTTTGATCTTGACCGGAAACCATTTCACCTATGATGGCGCCTAGAAAAGGACCAATCAGAATGGTTAATGGCCCGAATATTGGGAAGACGAGTCCACCAAATAAACCAATCGTACTTCCACGTTTCCCCGCATTTGTACCTCCAAATTTCTTGGTTCCCCAGATGGGTAAGAAGTAATCAATTATGGTCACGAATGCAACGGCTATCCCGAACCAAACCAAAGTGGATGTTGAGATGTCTACAGTAGAGTGAAACAAGAGCGCGAGTAGCGACAAGTATCCAATTGGAGGTCCCGGAATAATTGGAACAATACATCCAGCAAGGCCAACCAATAGGAAAATGATACCTAAAATGACGACGATAATGTCCATGTACCAAAGTTACAATAAGTGCTCTGCTCTGCGTGAAAAATCAGATAATCGCTCAACTATTGTCTTTAAACCGCGGTATTTTTGACCCCAGAAACATGACAAAGCTATACATACAAGATGTCACACTCCGTGATGGCATGCACGCAATTAGGCATCAATACAGCAAAGAACAAATACGTGATTTGGCAAAGTCGTTGGATAAAGCCAAGGTAGATGCAATTGAAATTGCTCATGGCGACGGACTCGCCGGTGGTTCGTTCAACTACGGTTTTGGTGCTCATACAGATTGGGAATGGTTAGAAGGCGTAGCTGAGGAATTAAACCACGCTGTGCTTACAACCCTACTAATTCCGGGTATAGGCACAATTGAAGACTTGAAAAAAGCCTACGATTTGGGCGTGAGGTCAGTGCGTGTGGCAACTCATTGTACAGAAGCGGATATATCAAAGCAACACATCGAAGCAGCTAAAAATTTGGGTATGGATGTGGGAGGTTTTCTAATGATGTCCCACATGAATAATCCAAAATCTCTGGCGGAACAAGCTAAGTTGATGGAGAGCTACGGAGCGGATTGTGTTTATGTTACAGATAGTGCAGGCGCACTTCTAATGGATGATGTGAAGGATCGCATGCTTGCGTTCAAAGATGCGCTTAGCGAAAAGACCGAGATAGGAATACATTGCCATCATAACCTTGGTTTAGGTGTTGCCAATACTATTATTGCGATGCAACACGGAGCAACTCGCCTAGATGCATCTCTTGCAGGTATGGGAGCAGGTGCAGGCAACTGCCCGCTCGAAGTGTTGATAGCGGTCTTAAACAAGATGGATGCAGACCACAATTCGGATTTGTATCAATTGATGGATTTGGCGGATGATGTGATTCGACCACTTCAAACTCGTCCGGTTCGTGTAGATCGTGAAACATTGAGCCTAGGTTATGCAGGTGTTTATTCGAGCTTCTTATTACACAGTGAACGCGCCGCGAAAAAGTATGGTCTCGATACACGAGACATTCTGGAAGAGCTTGGTAAACGAGAAATGGTTGGCGGTCAGGAAGACATGATTATTGACGTAGCCTTAGATATTAAAAAACAACAGTCAACAACAAACGAATGAGGTCTAAAGAAGAAATAGCACAACTATTGGATACAGCCGCAGCAGAGGCAAAGGCAGTTGAGCAAATATCTGTAAGTCAGCAACTTACAGAAGAAGAAGCATACGATATACAACGCATTTCCATGGAGCGTCGATATGCACGTAACGACAACTTTGTTGGATTGAAACTTGGTTTCACGAGTTATGCAAAGATGGAGCAAATGGGTGTGCACGACATGATTTGGGGAAGACTTACGTCTGAGATGCATCTCGAAAATGAATCAACGGTATCACTAAGCAAATTCATCCACCCAAGAGCTGAACCGGAAATTGCGTTTAAGTTAAAGCGAGATCTTGATCGTGAAATTAGTTTGGAAGAGATTCCGGAATACATTGATTCGGTTTGTGCAGCAATTGAGATTATCGACTCTAGATATGAAAACTTTAAATTCTCGTTGGAGGATGTAATTGCCGACAACTGCTCTTCCACCGGATTTGTGCTAGGTGAGTGGCATAACCTGCCGGAAAGCCTTAACGACTTGAAGATGGAACTAGTGTTCAACGGAGAGGTTCGTCAGTCTGATCAAAGCAATGCCATATTAGACAATCCTTATTTATCGGTTTGTAATGCCAGTAGGCTAGCGGCTAAATACGGACAGTCGTTTCTCGCTGGATCCGTTTTACTCGCAGGGGCTGCAACGCCGGCTGTGTTTGTCGAAGCAGGTGACGTAGTGACCGCAAATGTCGAAAAATTAGGTTCCGCGTCTATCACGTTTGAAGCGTAATGAAGATTATTTGCGTAGGTCGTAATTACAAAAAACACGCTCAAGAACTGGGTAACGAAGTGCCAGAAGAGCCTGTACTTTTCATGAAGGCTGATTCGTCCCTAATGCGACAGCGTGATACTTTTTATATACCGGACTTTTCGAGTGATGTGCATTACGAGGCGGAGATTGTAATTCGAATTAACCGGTTAGGTAAACGAATCCAGTCAAAATTTGCACCAAAGTATTACGCTCAATACACCATTGGTATTGATTTTACTGCACGCGACGTTCAAAAGAAACTTAAGGAAAAAGGCTTGCCTTGGGAAAAGGCCAAGGCATTTGACTCCAGCGCCGTGTGTGGAGATTGGTTAGATGTTGAAGGTGTTGATCTTGACAACCTGAAGTTCGAACTGAAGAAGAATGGAGAGATTGTTCAATCCGGCAATACAAAAGACATGCTGTATCCGATCAACGATTTGGTTGAACACGCTTCGGAGTATTTTACGCTTAAAATCGGAGATCTTATTTTTACAGGCACACCAGAGGGCGTTGGTAAAGTGGAATCCGGAGATGTTCTGGAAGGATTTATCGAGGGAAAACAAATTTTGCGCGTGAGAGTTAAATAAATCGATGATGGGTGCGATCAAATATCTGTCGGCATTTATATTTCTGATAGTGGGATACTTCTCCCTTGTCTCTGACGGAGTTGCTAGCTTTTCACTTTTGATTCTTTCTTTTGTTTTGATACCCATTGTAGAGTTGGCACTTCCCGAAAATAAAACTGCGACGCGGGTAAACAACGAAACCGGCTATCGACTCATTCTGTTACTGGCGGCACCGCTATACATTGCATTATTTGTTTATTTCTTGGTTAACTTCGACCTATCCCAATCGGGGTTAACTATAGCCGGCCACATTACAACTATGGGGCTGTTGTGTGGCATATATGGAATCAACATGGCACATGAACTT
>Ga0181568_10000755_pt1 | contig 29365 bp, 22 predicted proteins | sample 101ome_20_FD_133758 | JGI IMG/M metagenome (GOLD analysis project Ga0181568, IMG submission 133758) | Coastal salt marsh microbial communities from the Groves Creek Marsh, Skidaway Island, Georgia - 101404AT metaG (megahit assembly) | ecosystem: Environmental > Aquatic > Marine > Intertidal...
CAACGTGCAGAGAAGGCCGGGTACGACGTCTTTATGATGACCCCGGACAAGGACTTCGCGCAGCTCGTCACCGACCGAATTCGCATGTACCGACCGGGTCGTGGAGGCAACCCGGCCACCGTTTGGGGACCTGCGGAGGTCCGCGAGCGCTACGGACTGGAAGACCCCAAGCAGGTCATCGATTTGCTCGGTCTGATGGGCGACGCGGCCGACAACATTCCCGGGGTGCCGGGGGTCGGCGAGAAGACCGCCATCAAGTTTCTTCAAGCCTACGGTTCCATAGAAGGGTTGTACGACCACGTTCACGAGCTGAAGGGAAAGATGAAGGAAAAGGTGGAGGAAAACCGCGAGCTCGCCTTTTTGAGCCGGCAGTTGGCCACGATTGTGGTGGACATCGATTTCGAAGAAGACCTCGACGCCATGGTGCTCGAACAGCCCGACCCCGCAAAGCTGGCCCCCGTCCTTGAAGAGCTGGAGTTCCGCACACTTGCGCGCCGAATCCTCGGGGAAGGCGCAGTCGCTGCACGACCCGAAGCAGCAGCACCTGTCCCTGCACCCTCCTCTGGCGGGAACGATCCCGACGGCCAATTGAGCATGTTTGACGCCGCCCTCGACGTGGCGCCCTCGGTGTCGACGTTGGGCTCGTTTGACGAATCCAAGGTGACGTACTCCTTGGTCGACACCCTCGAAACGATGACCTCGCTGGTGAACGCTCTGCGAACTGCGGGCCGGTTCGCCTTTGACACCGAGACCTCCGGACTGAACGCCATGGAGGCCTCACTCGTAGGGATGTCATTCAGTTCCGAGGAAGGGACCGGCAGCTACGTCCCTGTGAAGGCAGAAACGTGGACCGAGGTGCGGGCGCTGTTTCAACCCTTGTTGGAAAATCCGAACGTGGTGATTGTGGGCCAAAACCTGAAGTACGACGGCAAAATCATGGCTCGCCACGGCGTCGACCTCTCTCAGGCCACGCTCGAAGACACGATGGTGGCACATTACCTGCTCGAGCCCGACCAGCCCCACGGCATGGACGCCTTGGCGCAGGCGTTTTTAGACTACCAGTGCATTCCGATTTCCGACCTGATCGGGAAGAAAGGCAAAGCCCAAAAATCCATGGCCGACCTCGCCCCCGCCGACGTGGTCAACTACGCGTGCGAAGACGCCGACGTCACGTTGCGTTTGGCCAACGTGTTGTTGCCCAAATTGGAATCCGAAGGGCTGATGTCCTTGTTCCGCGACGTGGAAATGCCGCTCTTGAAGGTCCTGATGCACATGGAGCTTCAAGGCGTGGCGCTGGACACCGCGCACCTGGCCCGATTCAGCACCGAATTGGCCTCCCAGCTCGACGCGCTGCAACGCTCCATCCAAGAGCACGCCGGCGTCCCGTTCAACGTGGATTCCCCCAAGCAGTTGGGGGACGTTCTGTTTGAGCATTTGGCCATTCCCGCCAAGGTGAAAAAGACCAAAACCGGCCAATACCCCACCAGCGAAGCCGTCCTCAGCAAGCTTCACGACGCCCACCCCATTGTGTCGGAAGTGCTGGAATACCGGAAGCTGAAAAAGCTTCGCTCCACCTACGTGGAACCGCTCCCGACGTTGATTCATCCCGAGACGGGCCGCGTGCACACGACGTACATGCAAGTCGTGGCGGCGACAGGCCGGCTGAGCAGCAAGGACCCCAACCTCCAGAACATTCCGATTCGGACCGAACAGGGACGTGAAATCCGCAAGGCTTTTGTGCCGAGCGGACCCGACCGGGTTTTGGTGGCTGCCGACTACAGCCAAGTCGAGCTGCGGATCGCTGCGGCGATGAGCGGGGAACAAGGACTGATTGAGGCGTTCCAGAACGGAGAAGACATTCACGCGGCGACTGCGGCCAAGGTGTTTGGGGTGGCGTTGGACGAGGTAACACGGGAACAACGCAGCCAGGCCAAGGCCGTCAACTTTGGCATTCTCTACGGCCAAGGCGCATTTGGGTTGGCGGAAAACTTGGGCATTTCACGCAAGGAAGCCAAGAGCATCATCGACGCCTACCACACCCAATTTTCTGGCCTCGAAGCGTTCACCCAAGAATGCGTTGCCAAGGCCCGCGAAGCGGGACAAGCCACCACCTTGCTCGGACGTCGCAGGCCGTTGCCGGACATCCACAGCAACAACGCCGTCGTTCGCGCCTTCGCGGAACGCAACGCCGTCAACACCCCCATTCAGGGTTCAGCCGCCGACATCATCAAGGTGGCCATGGTCGACGTCTTCCGAGAGATGGAAGGCATGGAAAGCCGCCTGATCATGCAGGTTCACGACGAATTGGTGGTGGACGCTGCGGCCTCGGAAGTGGACGACATCAAGGCCCTTTTGGTCCGGTGCATGGAGCGCGCTGTCACACTCGAAGTGCCCTTGGAAGTGGAGGTGAGCGAAGGCCAAACGTGGCTCGAAGCCCACTGATGTTGAAAACCTTCGCGGTAAACATCCCGACGTGCAGAACTTTTCGCAGACACCGTGCGTAGGGACAAAGAGCACACCCAATTTCGTACCAACCCAACACGCATGAAGAAGCTTCGCAATTCCCTGTTTCTCGGCCTGTCCGCCGGCATGATTGTCCTGGCAGGCTGTGGCGGCCCTCAGGGACCGACCACCTCTGGCGATTCCCTGTCGCAGGGCGCGTCCGTCTCGCAACGGACCAAGCGCCTGAAAAAGATTTTCCGAGCGGCCCCCACGCCGATGGAAACCGCACGCATCGTCCAAAAGACCGGCGCGTCGTTCTCCCTCGATCACTTGCACTCGGCCATGTCCGCCTCGAATTACGTCACGGCAGACCGTCAAGCGGTCAACCTCGGCGTGTACGGCGCCGACTTGAGCTACGCCACCATCTTTGAACAAAACGCGGTGTCGTTGACCTACCTCGAAGTCGTCAAGAGTCTCGCCCGCGAGCTCGGTGTGGGCGACGTGATCGGCGACGACATGTTGGAGCGTGCCGAGGCCAACCGCGCCCGACAGGACTCGTTGGTTGCCATCGTGTCCGAGGCGTTCTTCAACATGAACGAAAAGCTCAAATCCAACGGCCAGGAAGACCTCAGCGGCATGCTCGTGGCGGCCGGGTGGGTGGAAAGCCTCTACCTCGCCACGCGTCACAGCGACGCGGCGAACGAAGAGCTTCGAGCGCGCATCGCCGAACAGAAGCTCGTCATGCAGGACGTGCTTGACTTGGTGACCAGCTACGAACAGTCGCCTGGCCTCAAAGAAGTCGTGGACACCATGCAGCCGATTGTGCAGGCGTTCGAAGCGGTTGAAAAGGAAGAAGCCAACAGCGAAATCAGCAAGAGCGGTGGTGCCATCGTCATCGGCGGAGGCCCACGTTACACGGCGAGCGAAGAAGTTTTGGCCCAAATCACCGAAGCGGTCACCGCCGCACGTAACCAACTTGTGAAATGAGCGTAATGAGTAACACGATGAAGCACACCACCTTTTTGCTCGCCTTGGTGACCTTGTTCGCCGCACAGGCCAATGCTCAATGTCGCACGTTCACCAAAAAGAACTGCTTGCCTGTCCTTGATGGGTACGTGCAAAACGAGAACTACAACTCCGCCGTGCTCATCCCCGGCGACGAGGCTGAACTGGAATTGACGTTCCTCGGCGGGTCCGACTACCGCGTGGCGGTGTGTTCGCATCCCGTGTTGGGCGCCGTGGAATTCGACGTTCTCGACGAACAGAACATTCGCATTTGGAGCAACTCCGACGGATCCGACCACTTGGATTTCCGCATGGAGAACTCCCAACGACTTCGTTTCCGTGTGAAGGTGCCTGACACCGATGCGGCCATCCTTCACGAAGGCTGCGTGTCCATCCTAATTGGAAACAAAGAATAGTCCCTTCCCTCCTAACCTGCTGAAACGAAAAGCCCGCCAAATTCGGCGGGCTTTTTTCGTGGTAGGCTGGCCTAAGCCAAGCGGCTCAGGAAATCACTGAACCACCCAGCGCCAAGTCCGTTGAACGGCGTCGTCGGTCGCCAACGTCACCAGGTACATGCCAGGGGCTTCCGGGGCCTGGAGTTCCCAGGTTTGGGGTCCTGCACCAAGGCTGCGTTCTCTCGTGGTCAGGAGACGTCCGGAGGCGTCCTGAATCGACATTCGAGCGACGCCGGGGTTCCGGGTTTGGAAGGCGATTGTCGATTGCGCGGCAGCGGGGTTGGGCGCCAACGTCCACGACTGAGTCAGGCCCTCCAGCGCCTCCACACTCTCTGTGCCGTCAAATCCTTGCACGTTGATGTCGTCGAGGTAGATGTTGTTTCCGAGGCGGCTTTCAAATTCGAACTGCACCCGGAAAAACTCCGTCATGTACTGTTCGTTGTCGAGCACAATGGTGTAGCCCTTCCACTCCTCCGGGCCCGCAGGCTCCCACGGGAACGGGTGCGGCTCGGCCGAGGGCAAATCCGTGAATCCACGGTGCATGCGCCGCAGGTCCCAATCGTTCCCGCAATCGCCCGTCACGCTCACCCGCAACCGGTCGTCCGTTTCCGAAGCTTCCGTGGTGCCTTTGTGAACGTAGGCCCATTTGTAGCTGACGTGGATTTCCTGCATTCCGGACATGTCCAAGGTGGCCGTTCGCAAGAAGTCGTCGTTGAATTCGATGTCGTTGCCCCAGTTTTCGATGAACAGGCTTTGGCTCCCGGTAGCTGCCGCGTCCGAAGTGAGCTCCCACGTTCCGTCGTTCAACGGGTCTTCGATGAACCATTGAGGATCGGGAAATTCACCCGATTCGAAGCCTTGGGAAAGCGGGAGATTCATCTCCCCCGGCGCCATGACGTAGACCGCCCCTTCAACGGTCGAAGAAGCTTCGTCCGTGCCGTTTCCGACCGTCAACGTGACGTCGTACAGTCCTGGAGTCGTGTACGTGTGGTAGAGCTGCTGGACCGGCTCGTCGACGCCGCCGGCCACGGATGAGCCGTCCCCAAAGTTCCAGGACCACGACGTGGGCGAATGGTAGCTCTGGTCGGTGAATTGAATGCTGTCGCCGACGCAGATGACGCGCCGATTGAGGTCAAACGTCGCTTCGCACAGCAAGTCCGGACCGTTGACACCCGTAGCCGCGAGGTTGGAAGCCGTGGACAGTTGGTTGCGTTGCGCCACGGAGGATTGGAGGGCGGTACGCATGCGGGTCTTTTGGCCTTCCGTAAACATGCGTCCGCAGTAGCTGTACTCCATGTAGTTCTGCACGTTGTCCAAAGAACCACACGTGCTGCCGTCAAGCGTGCACGACGTCCACCCCAACGTCAACGGCGTGTCGTCCACGTTGTCGTCTTCGTCGCAGTTCTCTGCCAACCCCGGGTTGTTGCTGTTGCCCCACAGGTGCCGCAGGTTAAGCCAGTGCCCCACTTCGTGCGTCAGAGTGCGAGACCGGTACAAGTTGGAAGTTCCGATGGATCCGCAGTAGGTGTGTTGCAGCACAATCCCGTCCATGTCCGCGTTTTGGTTTCCGTTGACGGACCCGGGGTACAAAGCGTACCCAGCCGCGCCGGCCGCGTACTCGCACACCCACACGTTGAGGTACTTGTTGCGTGGCCACTGAATCAGCGACTTCATGTCAGAATCGCCGACGTAGGTCAGTTCGCTGACGATGCGGTTGATGCCGGGGTGGCAGTTTCCATTGGGGTCTTTTTGGGCCAAACGAAACTCAATCTCCACATCCGCCACCAAATCTTCAAATTCAGGAATCACTTCTGCCACGTTCTCGTTGAGCGCACGGAAGTTGGTGTTCAAGACATCGACAGCGTCGTGCACTTGGGCCGTGGAGATGTTCTCGGGACCGTTGAAGTGAATGACGTGAAACACCACGGGAACGATGAACACCTCGTCCCGGTTGCCGGCATGTTGGCCTTGCGCCGTTTCACGTTCGAGCTGGCGGTCAGCTTCGAGGGCCAAAGCCCGTGTTTCAGGCCGTTGCAGGAACAGCATCTCCTCGGCGTGGTTGAGGCCACACGGGTGGACGCCGTCGTGGGTGTGCGTTTGGGTTTGGGCCCAAGAAAAGGCGGATGCTGCCAGCGCAAAGGCTGCCAAGAAAGGCACTCGAATCAAAGTCATGGTTTCTGGAATGAACATGCAGGACGCGCAAGTTACGCCCTTCCTTCCCTACAACTCGTCACAGGAGAGTCAGGTTGCCTTTCAAGGGCGTGAGTCGCCGCGATGCGCTTCAAGACGCACGCCCACGTTGGAGACACCCCACACAGGGTCGCTCCGCATGCCGTGAACCACTTCGAGTCCGTAGCGTCCGCGCAGCGGAAAGCGGACCCCTGATTCCAGCATGAATCGCTGGTCCACCAAGTCCCCAAACCCGCTCCCGCGCCACCTTCCTCGCGCGTCGGCGAGCGTACATTCCACGGTGTCCACGCGGGATTTGCCGTTGGGAAAACGGTACGTCAAGAACAAGTAGAGGTTGGAATGGGGGTAATCCTGGGTGTGTCGGACGTCCAAAAGCACGTCGTGGCGAAGCAGGGTGTCTTGCACGTCCCAATGAAACGCCAAAGACTGCTGGCTGTCCCACCCTTCAAGCGGTACGTCCGCGGTCTCTGCAACCAAAGGAGGTTCCCCGCAGCCCGCGAGAAGAACCCATCCCAGCGTCAGACCGGCCACGGCCACACGCATCACGACTGGGCAGGCTGGTTGGTGTTTCCTCCGCCGTCGCCTTTTCCGCGGCGGCGGTTTCGGCCCCGACCCCGGCTTGGGCGCTTGCCTTGACCGTCGGCCTTGGAAGTTCCTTCGCCTTGTGCCTTTGTTCCATCTTGGGAGGAATTGCCGCCTTCATTTTGACTCCGCGAACGACCTCCTCCGGATGCACTGCCGCGGCGTTTGTTGCGGCGGCGTTTGCGTTTGGCTTCGTCAAAGCGGGTCAAACTCTCTTGCCCCACCACGTTGCCAAACGTCGAATCCACCTCTTCCGGCTCCTCCTCCAATTCGTAGGCCGCAAGCGATCCAACCACCTCGCCCTTCGCCGAGGCAGCAATCAATTCGTTCGCGTCTTCGACGTTCATGGCAATGGGAGACGATCCCGGCTCTCCGAGCTCCAAGAAATAGACCAGTCGCTTGAAGATGTCCATCTTGAACACCACCGCCTTGCCTTTGGGCGTTTTGATTTTCGCGTTGGGCGAGGGGAACTCCTTCACCGCCTCCACGTATTGGTCAAGCTCAAAATTCAGGCAACACTTCAGTTTTCCGCATTGCCCGGCAAGCTTGCCCGGATTCAAGGAAAGTTGCTGGTAGCGAGCCGCACCCGTGCTGACGGAGCGGAAATCCTTGAGCCAAGACGTGCAACAAAGCTCGCGACCGCACACCCCGATGCCCCCGATGCGGGCGGCCTCTTGGCGCGCGCCGATTTGGCGCATGTCAATTCGGATGTCAAACGTGCTGGCCAGTTCGCGGACAAGGTCGCGGAAATCGACGCGTTGCTCGGCCGTGTAGTAGAACGTCGCCCGGCCGTTGTCGCCCTGGAATTCCACATCTGTGAGCTTCATTCCGATGCCCAAACGCTTGATGATTTGACGTGCCTCGCGCAAGGTGTCTTCCTCGCGTTGACGAGCCGTGTGCCACAATGCGATGTCCTCGTTAGTCGCTTTGCGCGCGATGCGCTTCAATTCGTGGTCGTCTTTGATTTTGCGCAGGTTGAGCTGGCTCTTCACCAACTCTCCCGTCAAACTGACCACGCCGACGTCGTGGCCGGGTTGGAGGTCGACCACAACCACGTCGCCCACCTGAACAGTCACTGCCCCAGGACGACGAACGTACATTTTTCGGTTGTTCTTGAACCGCAACTCCACCACGTCGTAGGGCGAGGCTCCGTCGGGCAAGGGAATGCCTTCGAGCCAGTCAAACACGGTCATGGACCCGCATCCGCAGGTTCCACAACGGCCGTTGTTCTTGCACCCTCTGGGCAATCCATCTGCCCCCTTGCTGCACGTCGCACATCCCATGCCCCTAAGGTAGGGTCGGAAGGTCAATCGACGCTCGCCGGAGTGCGCAACAATCGATGCACCCGCAAGCTCAGGTCAACAAACACCAATTTCCCGTTGACATTGCCCGCCACGTCTGCGTGTGCTTCTTCCAAGGCTTCGCGCAAGTCGAGGACGTTGTCGTGGTGGATGAACTTGGCGAAGTTGGCCAAAAACGCCTGTTCCGCAGACGTCAACCGCACCAGTTCTGACGCGCCGTAATGCCCCACGATGCTTTGTCGAACGAGGTGAAGGGCGTAGTGCAGGAAGCGCTTTTGGCCTTCTCGCCCCAGCGAAGCGAACGCTTCGGAACCTTCCACGGTGGCCTGGCCGTCGCGCGCCCAACACGCCCGCATCCATGCACTGAAACGTTCCAGATCGGGCTGTTGCTGCCCTGACTTGGCCATCCGGACTGCTTGGGCCAGGTTGCCGTCGGTGACGTGGGCCAAACTTTGCGCGGTTGTTTCATCCACCTTCCAACGCCGCATCAGCCCTCTTGCCGCCGCGTCCACGCTCAAATTGGGGACGTGAATGCGCTGAACGCGAGAGCGAATCGTGGCCAAAAGGCGGTCCGGATGCTCCGTCACAAACAACATCACGGTGCGGTCCGTCGGTTCCTCCATAAGCTTCAGAAACTTGTTCGCCGTATCCACCCGCATCGTTTCCGGCAACCAACAAATCCAGACTTTCCATCCACCGTGAAAGGCCTTCAAGCCCAACTTTCGGTTGACTTCAAGCGCTTCGTCCACCGAAATGAACAGCTGTTTTCGGTCGGCACCCAACCGCTCCAACCAATCCTCGACGCCGAGGTAGGGACCTTCGAGCATCGCCTCCCGCCACGCCGCTTGATGGGGTTCTGACGTCGCCTTTTCTTGGCCGTCCGCTTTGAAAAACGGGAAACACCAATGCACGTCGGGGTGCTGCACGGAGGCATGGGCCTTGCACGAAGTGCATTGGTCGCAGCTGTCGAGGTCGGTGGGTGCCTGGCAGGTCAAGTACTGCGCGTACGCCCGAGCCAAAGCCAAGGCCCCTGCTCCTTCGTGGCCCTCCAAAAGCTGGGCGTGGGCGACGCGCCCTGAGCGGATGGCTTCCCGCAGTTGGGCCCCAAGGGCCTCGTGCCCCACAACGTCGGCAAACAGCATGCCTCGAAGGTACTTAGAAACGCGCGGAGAGTGTGGCGCGCACGTTCCGGCCAGGCGCGGAAATTCCGGATCCAAACGTCCGGTAGTGCTGGTCGAGCAAGTTGAGTCCCGAGAGCCGCACTTCCAGGTGGTCGGTGAGTCGCACGGAGCCCTCCACGTTCCAGGTGGCCCATCCCGGGGTGCCGGACGGCAAGGCCTCTTGAAGGTTGTCCGTGGTCCCAGGGCCAAAGTCGGCCGCCGCTTTAGGCAGCGCGTACCTCACCGAGGAGCTCAGGCGCCCTGAAGCCAGCTTGCGCGAGACTTCGATCACCCCAAACGTCGGAGGAATGTGTGAAAGCGGAGTGGCCTCATCGTCGAGGCTGTTGCCCAAGGTCCAGTTAATCACCGCTCGGAACGTGGTCTGAGGCCAAAGACGGCCACTCACTTCCAACCGAGCGCCACGTACCCAAGCGCGGTCGAGGTTTTGGTTCATTTGGATGCGCGCCGTGTCCCCGTCCACCACCATCACCGTGTCTCCCGCAAGCGAGGCATCTGCTTGCACGATGGCGTCCTTCCACAGGCTTCCAAAGGCCGCCGCTTGGACCACGAGGAGGTCCGATTGTGGGCGCAGGTTCCACGACACCGCCTGTTCCGCCGTGTACAGGTATTCTGGCTTGAGCTCGGCGTTGGGCACGAGCACGAAGCCGTTCTTTTCGCGGACCTTTCCCACGTCGTCGACGTTGGGGTGTCGGAAGCCGCTGGCCAACGACGACGTGGCACGCAACGAAGGCGTGAGCGGGCCCGTCCAGGAGGCGCTTCCCGTCCAGGCGCCGCGGGCCTGGTCGAATTGGGCGACGGACAGATCAAGCCACGTGGTGTCGTCGAACGTGGCCTGAACCGCGGCGTGGCTGTACCGCACCCCAAGGCGCGCCGTGTGGTCACCCCAGGACCGTTTCGCGGACGCAAACCCTCCCCAGGTCGCCATCGACGAACCGCCGTCCGCGTAACGCGTGAGATCTGCCGTGACACTGTCCGTGACGAGATTCAATGCGGAAGCCGTGGAGGCAACGTCGTTCCATTGCCCGTCCATTCCCGCCTCCCACGTCACGCCTCGGCGATGTCCCCGAATCGTCGAGTTTGCCCCCCACACGTGCAATTCCTCGAGTTGCGTGACCCGCCAATCTTGGCCAAAGCGCCGCTTGATCCGCGATTCCTCGACGGCCTGGTAGCTGGCCAGCGTGGACCACACCGCGCCGCCGTGCAACGCCCGGGAGCCCGACAGCGCCACCAAGGTCCGCTCCTGAGGGCCGTAATTCCACTCCGCCCATTTGGGAAGGTCTCCCGAGACGTCGTTCTGCACGTCAAACCGAGGCACGTCTCCGGTGGTGCTGTGTTGCACGTTGAGTTCAGCGTGGCCACGTCGGGAACGAACTCGGAGGCGTTGTTGGACGTCCCACTGTTCGTACGCGGTGGAGATTTGGACTTCCGGATCGGGGTTGGCCACCAGGGTGTCGCGCCCCCCCGTGCGATCCACCACCCAGGGGACGAGACCCCACGTACTGTCCTCGTGGGCCCGCCACGAACCCATACGCAAGTCCCCAAATTCACGTCGAGATACGCTCGTGACAGAACCCCAATTGGGGGCTTTGACTTTCGCTTCTGTGTGCCCTGCCCATCCTCCGTTCACAGTCGTCCCCTGGGCCAACACCTTTCCGGAAACAGCCAACCCGCCTCCGTTGAATTCGACGGGCTGGGTGAGAAAATGCACCACCCCACCCAAGGCATCGCTGCCGTAAAGCACGCTGCTTGGCCCGAGGATGACCTGGGTTTGGGCGACGGCGAAAGGGTCCACGCTTCCCGCATTTTGCACGTGGCCGGCACGGTAGATGGCGTTGTTCATTCGCACGCCGTCCACCACGAGCAGAACCCGGTTGGCTTCGAAGCCACGCAGCACGGGACTGACGCCGCCCTGCTGGCTCATTTGCAAGTGAACTTGCCCAGAACCTTCGAGCAAATCTCCGGTCGTCTCGACGGTCAAAACGGGCGATTTGGCCACCAAGCGATCGACCGACCGCAGGGCTGTGGTGGTCATGGCGCTCGCCGCAACGGCGTTGGAATGCACCACAACTTCCTCGATGGCCACGGTGCGCTGAGGCAGCTCGACGTTTTCAATCGCCCTTGGTCCGGGAATCACTTGGACCGTTTCGTAGCCCACGGACTGCACTTTCAAGGTGTCGTTCACCCCCCAGAGCGGCACATGAACCACCCCGTGGACGTCCGCAACCGCGGCCGAACCCGTGTTCAAATTCAGCACAGTCGCAAACGGGACCGGCACGCCCCCGCTTGTCACGGTGACGCGGTTGGACGACGCCGAGCGGGCCGACAAGGCCTTCACGCTGTCACTCGCGGGAGCGTCGGAAGGCTGCTGAGCTTGAGCTTCGCCTCCTGACCACGTGGACGACGTCCACAGGGCCAACAGCACAAGCACCCCGAGCCGGCTCAACTCACGCAAACAAGGCTTCCAACACATCGTAGCTTTTCAATTCTCGTGATTTTCCCAATTGCGCCTGAATGTACCGGTGGGCTCCAAGAACGAGTTCCTTTCGCCGCGCACGAGGCCATTCGAGGCGCTCCAACACTCCAAACTCCATGCCAAGAATCTCTCGCATCCCGCGCACCACCGAGGAATCCAGGGCCGTTTTGGGGGCGAGTTCCGGCGGCACGTAATCGCCGGTCGTGACGTCCAAGCGCACGTGGTCGCCGGGCGGAGAGGCGGGCATCATGCCCAGCGCCTGGACCAGTTCCGCCATGAATTTAACGTGGATCCACGCCACGCGGGGCTCGGACTCCAGCCACGTGGTGGCTTGCAGCGCCAGGTCGTGCACCTCCGATGCGGGCGCGCCTTCTTCGAGGCATCCCGAGAGCACCTCCGCCACGAAAAACCCGACCGCTGCGCGTTCAGGGGTCCGACGATACGCCAATTGAGGCGCGCATCGACGCCACTCCCGAGCGGTCCACAGCCCATTGCCTTTTCCTTGGCGCAGGTCGGCCATTTCGAGGAGAGCCATGGGGTGCCACAGCGCTTTTTCTTTGGCCGCGTTGGCCACCCACAACGGGACCAAACCGTGGTCGCGGGTGAACAACCGGACCACCCGACTCCGGTCCCCGTAGGCCACGCCCCCCACCACCAAGGCGGGACGGTCAGACGGAGAAGAAGGGGAAGTTGCAGCCATGAATTCAAAAGTACAGGGGGAGGACGCGCAACATCCGTTCGAGTCAGCGGTTATCTTCACATCGCAACCTTGACGATGACACACGCTTCCTACTGCCCCGACCCGTTCAATTACCGTCGCAGAACTTCCCGTGAGGTGCGCATTGGCGAGCTTCCCTTGGGAGGAGACAACCCCATCCGGGTGCAATCGATGACCACCACCGACACCCTGGACGTGCCGGCCACCGTGGCGCAAAGCATCCGCATGATCGAAGCTGGGTGCGAATTGGTGCGGATCACAGCGCCGAGCAAGAAAGAGGCCGAGAGTTTGGGCGAAATCGCACGAGAATTGAGGGAGGCTGGACACACCGCACCCCTTGTGGCCGACATTCATTTCACGCCCAACGCAGCGGAAATCGCCGCCGACCACGTGGAAAAAGTCCGGGTCAACCCAGGGAACTACGCCGACAAGAAGCGCTTTGAAAACCTCGAATACACGGACGAAACCTACGCCGAAGAACTCGACCGCATCCGCGAAAAGTTCACGCCTCTTGTACGCAAGTGCAAAGCCTTGGGTCGCGCCATGCGCATCGGAACCAACCACGGATCGCTGTCCGACCGCATCATGAGTCGGTACGGCGACACCCCCCTCGGGATGGTCGAAAGTGCGCTCGAATTTTTGCGGATTTGCGTGGACGAAGGCTACCTCGACGTGGTCGTCTCCATGAAGTCGTCCAACCCGCAAGTCATGGTGCAGGCCTACCGGCTTCTCGTGGCGCGCATGGATGACGAGGGAATGGCCTTTCCCCTTCATTTGGGCGTGACCGAGGCCGGCGACGGCGAGGATGGACGAATCAAGTCGGCGCTGGGGATCGGCACGCTGCTCGAGGACGGACTCGGCGACACCGTTCGGGTGAGCCTGACCGAAGAGCCGGAAGCGGAAATGCCGGTCGGCCGCATGCTCGTGGAACGGTACGCGAAGCGGGCCGGACACGCCCCTGTCGCGCCGGTTTCGAGCGACCTCGACCCGTTCAATTACCGACGTCGCGAAACGTGGGAAGTCGGCAACGTGGGCGCAAAGCACGTGCCGGTGGTCGTGCACACGCTCCGAGATGCCGATCGGGATCCCGCGAGTTTGTTTGGGGCCGGGTACCGGTACAGCGTCCCGCTCGACAAATGGAACCTCAGCGACGCCGCGTGCGACGTGGTCTACGCGGGAGGGCGGCCTTTGGAGTTCGAGCTTCCTGGAACACTCAGCGTGCTCATGGACGCGGAGGCTTGGACGGCCTTGGAGCGCGTCCCCGCCCGACACGTTCCGCTGTGGAAGGCGTCCGCCGGATGGGAGCATTTGCCTGCCCCGAAACCGGGAGTCGTCCATTGGGTGTCCGTCAAGCGCTCGGACGTCGGACCTGCTTTGGCAGGTCGTGTGTCGGACGGCGCGGGCCAAATGCGTCGCGACGTGGTTTGGGTGGTCGAGACGGACAACCCGCACGCCATGGTGGATTTGCGCACTACGGTGTTGGCGCTGGATGCCATCGCGTGCGGCGCGCCGGCAATCCTTCGCCGAACGTGGCAAGGATTGGACGACGAACGCTTGGCGTTGCAGGCTTCCACCGACTTGGGCGGGCCCATGATCGACGGCTTGGGCGACGGAATTTGGGTGGACGCGCCGGAAACGGCGCTCGCCAAGCGGAACACCTTGGCGTTTGGCATCTTGCAAGCCGCTCGCACGCGGATCAGCAAAACGGAGTACATCAGCTGCCCAAGTTGCGGACGGACGCTGTTTGACCTTCAGGACACCACGGCCAAAATCCGCGCCGTCACCCACCACCTGAAGGGCGTCAAGATTGGCATCATGGGGTGCATTGTGAATGGTCCTGGTGAAATGGCCGACGCGGATTACGGGTACGTCGGCACGGGCCCGGGAAAAATCACACTCTACAAAGAGAAGGAAGTGGTCCGCCGAAACGTCCCCGAGGACGAAGCTGTGGATGCGTTGATTGACCTCATCCGCGAACACGGGGACTGGGTCGACGCCCCCTCCGACGACGTCAACGAACCGTCGGGAAGTACCGTCGCTGGTTGAGGAGCATCCAAATCACGCTCACAGAAATGGCCGCGTCGGCCAGGTTCCAAATCGGCGGAAACACCTCTCTTCCCGCCCAGGCCTCCACGGGAAACCAACTGGGCCAGGTCACCACGAAGTGAAACATGTCCACCACGTACCCCTGAAACCACGGGGCGTATCCTCCGTCTGCCGGCATCCACTCCGCCAACGTGCCCCAGCCTGAACGGCTGAACAACCGGCCGTAAATCGCGCTGTCCACAATGTTGCCCAACGCCCCCGCCCAAACGAAAGTCAGGCTGTACAACACGCCGTTGGGTGCCTCTTCGCGCACACGCCGCCCGATGTAAATCCCAATCGCCACCGCTGCGGCCAAGCGAAATCCAGTCAGAAGCAACTTTCCCGCCACCCCTGGCAACGCCCAACCGAAAGCCATGCCCTCGTTTTCAATGAACTGAAGCTCAAGCACCCCGGGCACAAACGCCATGCGTTCGCCCACGGTGAAGCTCGTTTTGACCCACAACTTGATGAGCTGGTCCAGAACCAACACGGGCACCAACACCCGCCAAACCAATTGTTGGAGGGTCGGGGTCACTGACGCTGCTTCGCTTCGATGGAAAGCGTGGCATGGGGCACCAAGCGGAGGCGCTCCTTGGGAATCAACTTGTTGGTCACACGGCACACGCCGTACGTCTTGTTCTTGATGCGAAGCAGCGCGTTCTCCAAGCTCTGGATGAACTTCTGCTGGCGGGCGGCCAACTGGGCCGTTTCCTCTCGGCTCATGGTTTCTGAGCCATCCTCCATCATCTTGAACGTCGGCGCGGTGTCCTCCGTGCTGTTGTCGTCCCGGTGGGACAGAGAACGCTGGAGTTGATCCAAGTCCTCGCGTGCGCTGGCGAGCTTCTCGTTGATCAGGTCCTCAAATTCCTTGAGGTCTTTGTCGGAGTATCTCAATTCAGCCATGTCGATTGCGTAAGGTGTGCTTCGTTTCAGCTTTTGTGCACTTGAGCCCAAACCGAAGCACCGTCTTCGAGCTGCAAGTTTTCGCCGGCCTCTGCCTCCGTCCAAACCACGTCCGTGGCCAGCGTTTCCGTCCGAATATAGTCCAAATTGGCCTCGAGTGCGCGACGAATGTCGCCGACGGCGCAAACGTCGAGTCGAATCCGGTCCGTGATTTCCAATCCTGCGTCTTTTCGGAGGTTTTGGACGCGGTTGACCAACTCACGCGCGAGGCCCTCGGCCTTCAATTCCTCGTCCAAGGTCACGTCCAGCGCCACCGTCACGCCCCCTTCGCTGGACACGAGCCAGCCGGGGATGTCTTCGGTTTGAACCGTCACGTGATCCGTGGTTAGTTCAATGGGGCCTTGTCCGTCGCCGGGGTCGAGCGCGAGGACGCCGTCCCGCTCCAACTTCGAAACGTCCGTTGAAGTCAACGAACCGATGGCCGTTGCAACGGCTTTCATGCGCGGACCCATCGCCTTGCCGAGGGCTTTGAAGTCCGCCTTGGCCTTCTTGACGAAGGCGCTGTCGTCCCGAAGCATTTCCACTTCCTTGACGTTGACCTCGCTGCGCACCAAGTCGGAGATGGCTTCGAGGTGCCCGGCCGTGGCGTCGTCCAACACCGGAACCATGATGCGGCGGAGGGGCTGACGAACGCGAATCTTCTCGCGCTTACGCAAGCTCAACACCTGGGAAGACAACTGGCGCGCCAGGTCCATTCGAGCTTCCAACGCGACGTCGCGCTGGGCAGCGTCAGCTTGAGGAAAGAGCGCAAGGTGCACGGAATCGCCTTCGCCCGTCACGTCGCGGTACAAGCGGTCCATGTAGAACGGGGCGATGGGCGATCCGAGGATGGCCACGGTGCGGAGGCAGGTCGTCAGGGTTTGGTAGGCGCTTTGCTTGTCCGCGTTCATGTCTCCTTTCCAGAATCGGCGCCGGCTCAAGCGCACGTGCCAGTTGCTGAGCTCGTCCACGACGAAGTCCTGAATGGCACGGCCGGCGCGGGTCGGCTCGAGCGCCTCGAATGCGCTGTCCACCTCTTCGATGAGGCCTTGAAGGCGGCTCAGAATCCAGCGATCAATCTCCGGGCGCTCGGCGTACGGCACGTCCCGCTCACCGCCCTGGTAGCCGTCCGCACCGGCGTAGAGGGCCAGGAAATTGTAAGTGTTGTGCAGGGTGCCAAAGAACTTGCGCTGCACCTCCCCAATGCCCGCCACATCAAACTTGAGGTTGTCCCAAGGTTGGGCGTTGGTGATCATGTACCACCGTGTCGCGTCCGGGCCGTAGGTCGACAGCGTCTCAAACGGATCGACCGCGTTGCCGAGGCGCTTGGACATCTTTTGGCCGTTCTTGTCAAGAACCAAGCCGTTGGAAACCACGCGCTTGTACGCCACTTGGTCGAACACCATGGTCGAAATGGCGTGAAGGGTGTAGAACCAGCCGCGGGTTTGGTCTACGCCCTCGGCGATGAAATCCGCCGGGTACGCTCCACCCGTGTCGACCTTTTCCTTGTTCTCGAAGGGGTAGTGCCATTGCGCGTACGGCATGCTTCCGCTGTCAAACCAAACGTCTATCAGGTCTGCCTCCCGGTGCATGGGACGGCCGTCGCTGGCCACCAAGACGACCTTGTCCACCACATGCTTGTGCAAGTCGACGGCGTCGTAATTCGCGTCGGACATGTCTCCGGGGGCAAAGTCTGCGAACGGGTTGGCATCCATGACGCCCGCCGTCACCGCCTCGTCGCACGCCGCCTTCAGCTCCTCAATCGAGCCAATGCAACGCTCCTCGGTGCCGTCTTCGGTACGCCAAATGGGCAGCGGGATGCCCCAAAAACGCGACCGGCTGAGGTTCCAGTCGTTCACATTCTCAAGCCACTTGCCGAAGCGTCCCGTTCCCGTGCTTTCCGGCTTCCATGTGATCGTGTTGTTCAGCTCGATCATGCGCTGCTTCGCCTCGGTCGCGCGGATGAACCACGAGTCGAGCGGGTAGTACAGAATGGGCTTGTCCGTGCGCCAGCAGTGCGGGTAGCTGTGCTCGTACTTCTCCACCCTGAACGCCTGCCCTCGTTCCTTGAGCAGGATGGCGAGTTCCACGTCGATCGGCTTGTCGTCCTCGCCCGCGTTGAGATCGTACTCGGCCTTGACATGCCGGCCCTTGAAGGGGCCGACGCGGAAACGACCTTGAAGGTCCACGAGGGGAACGCCGTGACCGGTGCCGTCGTCGACGAGCATGGCCGGGACGCCCGCATCTTTCGCCACGCGGGCGTCGTCGGCGCCAAACGTCGGCGCGGTGTGCACAATCCCGGTGCCGTCTTCCGTGGTGACGAAGTCCCCGGGAATCACCTGGAAGGCCTGCTCAGGGTCGTCCATCGGAGCGGCCCAATCGAGAAGCGCCTCGTAACGCATCCCCACCAGATCTCGACCCGTGAGCGTGCCCACCACCTGGTGATCGGGCGCCTTTTTGTCTCCAAACTGCTTCCCGACCAACGCTTCGGCCAGGACAACGTACCCGGGTTCCTCTGTGTACCGGTTCGAGGTCTTCACCAACGCATACGCGATGTCTGGACCGACGGTGAGGGCCGTGTTGGACGGGAGCGTCCAAGGCGTGGTCGTCCACGCAAGGAAATCGACAGGCAGGCCGTCGTCGGCCACGCCGACCTTGGCAAGCAGCGCAGCACGCGAATCGGCCGTGGCATGAAATTGCGCCACGATCGTCGTGTCCTTCACGTCTCGGTACGTCCCAGGTTGGTTCAATTCGTGCGAACTCAACCCCGTCCCAGCCATGGGGCTGTAGGGCTGGATGGTGTACCCCTTGTACAACATCCCCTTGCCGTGCAATTGGGCAAGAAGCCACCACACCGATTCCATGTACTTGGTGTGGTACGTGACGTACGGAGCATCCATGTCCACCCAGTAGCCCATTTGGCGCGTGAGCTCGTTCCACTCCGAGGTGTAGCGCATGACTGTTTTGCGGCACGCGTCGTTGTATTCCTCCACCGTCAGCTTTGTTCCGATGTCTTCCTTGGTGATGCCAAGCTCTTTCTCGACACCCAACTCTACGGGAAGCCCGTGCGTGTCCCATCCTGCCTTACGCTCCACCCGGTGGCCCTTGAGGGTTTGGAAGCGACAGAAGATGTCTTTGATGGCGCGTGCCATGACGTGGTGAATGCCTGGCTTGCCGTTGGCAGAGGGCGGTCCTTCAAAAAATACGTAGGGCTTGTCCGCGGGCCGGCGGTCCACACTTTGCTGGAAGGTGTTCTCGCGGTCCCACACCTCCAGCCACTCCTCAGCGAGGGCAGGAAGGTTCAACGGGCCACGTTCCGGGAATTTCAACGCCATGGGTGCGTGCGAGGTGTCTGTTGAATCAAATCATTGTTCGCCCACACCAAAACCGCGCGGGCTGCGCCCGCGAAGATAACCCGCATGGCTTGAGCCCTGACGCCAACGACCAAGGGCCTGTTCTTAGACCCGGCTCAGCTTGAGCATGTTGGTCATGCCCGCATCCGCAATGGGCATGGACGCGAGGTGAATGACGTAGTCGCCCTCACGAACCCGGCCGCCCTTGTACAAGATGTACTTGATGTCCGCGATGGTGTGGTCGGTGGAGACCATTTTGGTGTAGGGCACGGCGTACACCCCCCAAACCAAACTCATCTGGCTCAACACCCGCCGGTTCGCTGTGAACATGTAAATCTTCGCCTTGGGGCGCTGGCTGCTTACTTGGATGGCCGTGTAGCCCGAAAACGTCATCGTGACGATGGCCGCGGCGTTGACCCGGCGCGCCAAGCGGCACGCGTTGTAGCAAATGCTGTCCGAAATGAACCGCTCGTCGTCGGGCGAGAGCGGGGGCCGTTCCGGGTATTCTACATCGCCTTTCGACTCGATGTTTTCGATGACTTGCCGCATGGCCCGCACCGAGTGAACGGGGTACTTTCCGACGCTTGTCTCGCCACTCAACATCACCGCGTCGGCGCCGTCGAGCACCGCGTTCGCCACGTCGTTCACCTCGGCACGCGTCGGCGTCGCCGACTCAATCATGCTTTCGAGCATCTGCGTGGCCACAATCACTGGCTTGCCCATTGCCATGCACTTGCGAACGATCTCCTTTTGGAGAAGCGGAACCTCCTGCATGGGCATCTCCACGCCAAGGTCGCCGCGCGCCACCATGACGGCGTCGGTGGCTTCCAAAATGGCGTCGAGGTCTGCAATCGCCTCGGGCTTTTCAATCTTGGCGACCACGCGGGCGTGTTTGCCGGCTTGGGCGATTTGGTCTTTCAATTCGACGATGTCCGAGGCCCGACGAACGAACGACAAGCCGATCCAATCAACCTCTTTCTCCAGCGCAAAGGCCAAATCCTCCGCGTCCTTCTCCGTAATGCACGGCAGGGACACCTTGGTTTCCGGAAGATTCAACCCCTTGCGAGGTCGGAGCGGACCCCCGTGAATCACCTCGCATTGCACTTCGTCTTCGCCGTTGGTGGAAGTGACGCGAAGGGCCAACTTGCCGTCGTCGAGAAGCACGCGTTCTCCGGCTTGCACGTCCGCAGCGAACGCCTCGTAATCCGTGTAAACCACGCCGTCCTTCCCTTCACCAGTTCCCACACGAACGGTCAACGTCTCACCCTCAACGAGGGCCATCTCGCCCCCGGCAATCTCGCCAACGCGCAACTTGGGTCCCTGCAAATCCGCAAGCACGGCTGTGTAGGTTCCCAGCTCTCCGTCCAGACGGCGCACCGTGTCGATGGTGTCGCCGTGAACTTCGTGAGCTCCGTGAGAAAAGTTAATTCGAGCCACGTTCAAGCCTTCCAGAATCAGCTGTTGCAAAACTTCTTCTGAACACGAAGCCGGCCCGAGGGTGGCCACGATTTTGGTGCTTTTGGTGACGGGTTGTTGGTGCGTCATGCGATGCGCGTGAAAATGAGGAAGGGCGTTTCCTTCCGGCTGCAAAAATGGGCGGAGAACCGGTTCCCACAAGGTGTGGAGGCATGAAATCCGCGTAAAATCGTCAATCGAAGAGGGTCAAGGGCTCCATGGCGCCGGAAGATTCGGGGTCAAGCACCGTCACAAACGACACCTCAGGCAGCGCCCGAAGCTGAGCCACCACCTCGTGTGCCGCCAGTTCATGGTGGTTGACCCTCAACAAGTAATCCAAACCGGAAGCGCCTTTGGCAAGCATGCCTTCCTGCAAGCGGTTGAGCACCAACGTCACGGCAATCCCAGCCTCCTCGTCAAAAAACCTCATGGACGGGTGGACCGTTTCTTTCCCAGCGCCGTGCGACACCACCACGTCCTGGTCGCATTGCATGCGCCAGCCAAACGACCGGTTCATCGCCCAAGCAAGTCGGTGGCACCCCTTGGAGGAGGCCAGCCCCAAGAGTTCGTAATCCGGAGTGTACTCCCATTCCAGCGTATGCTGCATGGGTTATGAGTCGGTGGTTTGGGAGCTCTCGCCTTGAGAGGGGCTGGACCCGCGGCCGCGGCCAGAACGCCTCGAGCGCGAACGGGACGAACGGGGCTTGTCCGTGGGCTTGTCGCCCGACTTGGCAGCTTCGGCGTTGCTCTTGTTGGAGGTCTTTCCTCGTCCACGACGGCGTGACTGTCCCGCCCCGCGGGACCGTTTTTTCTCGGCGCCGTTCGCAGGGCTTTGGTCCTCGGAATGCGAATCGCTGCCTCCAGAAGCAGAGCGGCGGTCGTACACCTTTTTCCAGGCCCGACGCGCCGCGTCTTGTTCGGCGAGCTTTTTGGACCTGCCGACGCCTATCCCGTAGAGCTCCCCGTTGATTTTTGCGGCGATTTCGTAGCGCTCGTCTCCGGCACTTTCGTCGTCACGAACCACGTCAAACGAAAGGTTCTTCTTCCGTTTGGTGGCCCAGTGATGAAGTTGACTCTTGAAGTCCGACGTCTCGTGGACCTGCTCGTCCAGCCCGTAGTGCTTCAACATGACAAGCACCGCGCGCTGGGTGCGTTGAAAACCGTGGTCGAGGTAGATGGCCCCAATCAGTGCCTCCAAGGCGTTGCCGATCATGGAGTCGTGGATGTCCTCGCGCCGCATTTTGGCCTGAATCAGGTGGTGCAAACCCATGTTCTTGCCCAACAAATTCAAGTTCTTTCGATTCACGATGCGGCTTTTGCGCTTGGTCAATTCGCCTTCCTGCTCTGCAGGGAAACTGCGGTAGAGGTAGTTGGCCATGGTGAGGTCCAAGACCACGTCGCCCAAAAATTCAAGCCGCTCGTTGCTCTTCAGGCCGGTCTTGTCGCCGTCGAGCATCGACGAGTGCGTCAAGGCCTCATCGTAGGCACTGCGTTGGCGAACGCGCAGTCCAAATTCCCGGCGCACCAACGTGCGAATGTCTGTGTCCGGTCCAGTTTGCGTGGCCCGGGTAAGACGTTGCCAGAACCGAATCATGAAAGGGCTTTAAACACCACGGAAGCGTTGTGACCGCCGAAGCCAAAGGTGTTGCTCAAGGCCGCGCGAACTTCGCGCTTTTGGGCTTGATTCAAGGTGAGGTTGAGCTTGGCGTCGAGTTCTTCGTCCACGTGCTCGTGGTTGATGGTCGGAGGCACAACCTGGTCGACGATGGCCATGATGCAGGCCATGGCTTCCACAGCTCCAGCCGCGCCGAGCAAGTGTCCTGTCATGCTCTTGGTGGAGCTGATGTTCAACTTGTACGCGTCGTCTCCAAACACCTGTTGAATGGCTTTGATTTCGGCCACGTCACCAAGCGGAGTGGACGTGCCATGAACGTTGACGTAGTCGACGTCTGCGGGAGACAAACCTGCGTCGTCGAGTGCGTTTTTCATCACATTGCGTGCACCAAACCCTTCGGGGTGCGGGGCGGTGATGTGGTGCGCGTCCGCGGTCATGCCGCCTCCCACCATTTCGCAATAAATCTTGGCACCGCGAGCTCGAGCATGCTCCAAGTCTTCCAGAATGATGCCGGCACCTCCTTCGCCCAAGACGAAGCCGTCGCGCGTGGCGTCAAACGGACGAGAAGCTCGCGCTGGATCGTCGTTCCTCGTGGAGAGCGCTTTGAGGGCGTTGAAGCCGCCAATGCCGCCTTCCGTCACCGCAGCCTCCGAACCGCCCGTCACGACGACGTCGGCTTTGCCGAGGCGGATGGTGTTGAACGAGTCAATGAGGGCGTGGGTGGAACTCGCGCAGGCCGAAACCGTGGCGTAGTTGGGTCCGCGCAAGTTGTTCCGAATGCTGATGTGCCCGGGAGCGATGTCCGTGATCATCATCGGAATGAAGAACGGCGAGAAACGCGGAGTGCCGTCCCCTGTGTAGAAGTTCTTTGCTTCGTTCATGAAGGTTTGGAACCCTCCGATGCCTGAACCCCAAATGACACCTGCCCGGTCTGGGTCGAGGTTGCCGGCCTCCACAGAGAGGCCGGCGTCCTTGAGTGCCATTTCCGCCGTCACCACGGCGTACTGCGTAAACAAGTCCATTTTCCGAGAATCCCGACGTTCGATCCATTCGCTCGGATCGAAGTCTTTCACTTCGCACGCAAACTGCGTCTTGAAGTTGGTAGCGTCAAAGCGCGTGATGGGTGCGGCGCCGCTGACACCCTGCACCAAATTGGTCCAGAACGTCTTGGCGTCGTTTCCAAGAGGTGTAAGGGCCCCAAGGCCTGTTACGGCTACGCGACGAAGTTCCACGACTCTGAAAAATGAACAGCTTCAGCGTGTGCTGAACCTTAGGCGTTCTGAGAAATGTAGTCCACCGCTTGGCCCACCGTGCTGATCTTCTCAGCTTGGTCGTCGGGGATGGCAATGTTGAATTCCTTTTCGAATTCCATGATGAGTTCCACGGTGTCGAGGGAGTCGGCGCCCAAATCGTTCGTGAACGAGGCTTCAGTGGTCACCTCTCCGGCGTCAACGCCCAACTTGTCCACGATGATCGCGGTTACTTTTTCTTGGATTTCAGACATGATATGTGGGTTGTGTTCTGTGTGAATTCGGCCGCAAAGTAACGGCACGCTTCGAGCTCTGAGGGCCAATGTTTGAAACTTTTGAACGTTTTGGGGCGGAAAACGAGCCCAAACCGCGCATTGCTGACCTCAGGGATACTCCACCAAGACCTCCGAACGCGACTTGCGGGTCAAATCGGGAACGGTCAAACCTTCGGCAGGGTACCCGATTGGAATGTTCAGGAACGCCCGTTCGTTGGCGGGCCGCCCCAAAGCCTCGGCTAAAAAGCCCATGGGTGAAGGGGTGTGTGTTAGCGCAACCAACCCAACGCGATGCAGGGCCGTGAGCAACATGCCGACCGCGATTCCCACGCTCTCGTTGACGTAGTAGTTCGCCCGCTTCCCGCCTTCTTCCGTCGTGTCATGCACTTGCTTGAACACAACAATGAGCGCAGGCGCCTCTTCGATGAACGGCTTGACGTGGTCGGTGCCGAAGGGTTCGAGGTCCTGGAGCCACTCGGCGCTCATGCGGCCGTGGTAGTTCCGGAATTCTTCTTCCTCGGCCGCCCGGCGAATGTCCTTGCGGAGCTCCGGGTTCGTGACGAGGCAGAACGTCCACGGCTGCTTGTGCGCGCCGGAGGGCGCGGTGCACGCCGTGTCAATGCAGTTGCGGACCGCCTCGAGGGGCAGGGACTCCGGAGAAAAGACGCGTGCACTGCGCCGAGTGGCCATCTCCTGATAAAATTCGCGGCTCCGCGCCACCATCTCGTCCGGGCTCAGGCGCGGGAGGTTGTACGGAATGAACTTCTCGCTTCCGTCTTCGTGCGTCATGACAGCGATTTGCGGAGCTCGCGCATGATTTTGGACGCGAAGATGAACTCGTTCAAGGCCTCGCTGTCCGCCCTCAGGAGATCGGCCGTGGGGCCGTTCCAAGCGATGGCGCCTTCGTGCACGTAGTGGATGAAGTCCGAGGCTTCCATCACGCTGTTCATGTCGTGCGACACGACCACGGTCGTCATGTTGAACTCGCGCGTGAGGTCGACAATGAGGTTGTCGATCACGATGGCCGTTTGGGGGTCAAGGCCCGAGTTGGGCTCGTCGCAGAACAAATACTTGGGGTTCATGGCAATGGCGCGGGCGATGCCCACACGCTTTTGCATCCCGCCGCTGAGCTCGGACGGGAACTTGGCCCCGGCTTGAGGAAGCTCGACGCGTTCGAGGCAAAAGGCCGCCCGTTCGCGCATCTCCGCTTCGGACATGGTGCTGAACATGCGAAGCGGGAACATGACGTTTTCCTCGACCGTCATGCTGTCAAACAAGGCACTGCCCTGGAAGAGCATGCCGATTTCCTGGCGCACGGCCTTCCGGCTCAGGCGATTCATCTCGGTGAAGTTTCGGCCGTCGTAGGTCACGTGCCCTTGGTCCGGCTCGAGCAGCCCGACCGTGCATTTGGTCAAGACACTTTTCCCCGAACCGCTTCGGCCGATGATGAAGTTGACCTTGCCGGGATGGAACTGGGCAGAGACGTCCTGGAGCACGGTTTGGTCTCCAAACGACTTCGACACGTGGTGAATCTCAATCATCGTCCGCGCCTTTAGCCGAGCAGCATTTGGGTCAGCAACAAATTGGCGATCATCACGATGACCACCGCGTACACCACGGCCTTCGTGCTGCTCCGGCCCACCTCGAGGGCACCACCTGACGTGAAGTAGCCGTGGTAGGCACTCACGGAGCTGATGATCAGGGCGAACACGCACGTCTTGAGGATGGCGTACGTCACGTCAAACGCGTTGAAGTCAATCTGCATGCCGTACTCGAAGTCGGCCACCGAGCTCACGCCCGTCGACACGCCCACCCACAGCCCCGCTCCGATGCCGAGCACCATGCTCAGGATGACAAGGAACGGAATGCAGGTCAGCGCCGCAATCATCTTCGGAAGCACGAGGTACCCCGCGCTGTTCACCCCCATGATTTCGAGGGCGTCGATTTGCTCCGTGACCCGCATGGTGCCGAGCTGGGAGGCGATGTTCGACCCCACCTTTCCGGCCAAAATCACGGGAATAAGCGTCGGGCTGAATTCCAAAATCATGGTCTGTCGAACCGTGAAGCCAATGGTGTAGACTGGAATCCAGCCGCCGATTTGGTGTGCCGTTTGGATGCAAATAACCGCACCCATGAACACGCTCAGAAGCGCAACAATGCCCAGGCTTTGCAGGCCAATGGCGTTCATTTCTTCCAGGAGCAGGCGCCGAAACACCGCACCCTGTTCAGGGCGCCGCATCACGCTGCGCAGGAACGCCGCGTACCGGCCAATGTGGAAGAACAAACCCATGGGACGAAGGTACAAGCTAACTTCGCGGTCATGAACCTGAAAGGAATTGGACGTCTTCTCGCTGCGTTTGCCTGTTGGGGCATGCTTGTCGCAACGACAGGATGCAACACGACCAAAGGCTCGAAAGGGAAATGCCCCACGTGCCCCGAGTGGACCACTCCCGCCCAACCTCCCCGTTAAGTCTCATGGCACATCAACCCCACACCTACGCCGTCATCATGGCGGGAGGCATTGGCTCGCGTTTTTGGCCCATGTCTCGAAGCGCGGAGCCCAAGCAGTTCCTGGACATCCTCGGCACCGGTCGGTCGCTAATTCGCATGACGTTCGACCGGCTTGAGAAGCTGGTTCCCGCGGACCGCATCCTGGTGGTGACCAACGCGCGGTACCGCGACCAAGTCGCTTCGCACTTGCCTGAAATGCCCGTCGAGAACATCCTCTGCGAGCCGTTCATGCGCAACACCGCGCCCTGCATTGCGTACGCCAACGCCGTGATCGCGTCCCGCGACCCGGAGGCGGCGGTTGTGGTGGCGCCGTCCGACCATTTGATCCTCGACGAAAAGGGGTTCTTGGACGTGTGCTGCACGGCCCTGGAGACCACGCGCAACACGACGTCGCTCGTCACCCTCGGCATCCAGCCCACCCGTCCCGACACCGGCTACGGCTACATCCAGTACGAAGAGCCCCTCGACGAAACTCAACCTGACGTCCGTCCGGTCAAGACGTTCACGGAGAAACCCGATTTGGCCACGGCGGAAACGTTCCTGGCCTCGGGAGAATTCTGCTGGAACAGCGGCATCTTCGTTTGGTCCCTGAACAACATTCAAGCGGCCTTCCAAACGCACCTGCCCGACATGCACGCTGAATTCGCGGAGGCCAACCTCGAAAACCCGTTGGAGCTCAACGCCGTCTACGGCAATTGCGACAGCATCAGCATCGACTACGGCATCATGGAGAAAGCCTCTCACGTGCAGGTGGTGCTGTGCGACATCGGATGGAGCGACCTTGGAACGTGGGGAAGCCTCAAGGAAAAGTTGGAGGCCGATGCCGACGGGAATGCTTCCGCACACGTCCGCGTTCGCGCGGTGGATTCACGCGACAATCTGGTGGTTGGCACGCCTGGAAAAAGCGACAGCCCTCAAAAACTCGTGGCGCTCAAAGGCCTCGAGGGCTACATCGTGGTCGACACGCCGCACGCGTTGCTGGTTTGTCCCGCGACGGACGAACAATGGATCAAGGAGCTGGTCGGCGACCTCAAACGCGACGAGGGCGAGCCGTTGGTGTAACGACCCGCCCTCGCAAAATTTTGCTTCAGCGCTGGGGTCAGCGGCGGCCCACCATGTCCCCGGGCACCACCCAGGCGTCGTACTCCTCTTCGGTGAGGTAGCCCGTGGCCAAAGCTGCGGCCTTCAGCGTCGTGCCTTCGGCGTGCGCCTTGCCCGCGATTTCCGCGGCCTTGTAGTACCCAATCTTGGTGTTGAGGGCAGTCACCAGCATGAGGCTGTTGTTGACGAGCTCGGTGATTCGGGCTGTGTTGGCTTCGATGCCGTCGACGCAGTGTTCCGCAAACGACACGCACGCGTCGCCGAGAAGGCGCGCCGACTCGAGGATGTTGCGGGCCATCATCGGCTTGAACACGTTGAGCTCGTAATGGCCTTGGGTGCCGCCCACGGTGACCGCCACGTCGTTGCCCATCACCTGAGCGCAAACCATCGTCATGGCTTCGCACTGGGTCGGGTTGACCTTGCCAGGCATGATGCTCGACCCAGGTTCGTTGGCGGGGAGCAAGAGCTCGCCGATGCCGGAACGTGGGCCGGAACCCATCATGCGGATGTCGTTCGCGATTTTGTTCAGGGACACGGCAAGTTGCTTGAGCGCGCCGTGGCTTTCGACAATCGCGTCGTGCGCCGCGAGGGCTTCAAACTTGTTGTCGGCCGTGACGAAGGGGTGGCCCGTCGACGCGGCGATGTGCTTGGCCACGAGGACGTCGTAGCCCTCGGGAGTGTTGATGCCTGTGCCTACGGCCGTGCCGCCTAGGGCGAGCTGCTGCAGGTGAGGCAGCGTGTTGCGCAAGGCCTTCAGCCCAAACTCCAACTGCGCCACGTACCCGCCAAATTCCTGGCCCAGCGTCAGCGGCGTCGCGTCCATGAGGTGGGTGCGGCCGATCTTGACGATGTCGTCAAAGGCCTTCGCCTTCGCCGCAAGCGAGTCCCGCAATCGCTCCACGCCCGGCACCGTCGTCTCGACAACGGCGGCGTAGGCCGCGATGTGCATCGCCGTGGGGTACGTGTCGTTCGAACTCTGGCTCTTGTTCACGTCGTCGTTGGGGTGCACAGGGCGATCGCCTTGGCCCAGCGTGCCGCCCGAAAGGACGTGTGCGCGGTTCGCCACCACTTCATTGACGTTCATGTTGCTCTGCGTGCCCGACCCCGTTTGCCAAACCACCAACGGGAACTGGTCGTCGAGCTTGCCTGCCAGGATTTCGTCGCACGCCGCCACAATCAGGTCTTTCTTGGACGCGTCCATCGCCCCCAACTCGCAGTTGGTCATGGCCGCCGCACGCTTCAAGTGCGCGAATGCCCGGACGATTTCCATGGGCATGGAACCGGCAGGGCCGATTTTGAAGTTGTTGCGCGATCGCTCGGTTTGAGCGCCCCAGTATTTGTCTGCAGGAACGTGGACTTCGCCGAGGGTGTCTTTTTCGATGCGGGTGGACATGTGCGGTCGTCTTGGAATTTGATTCAAGGGTTGTGGCGAATGGGCTCCGCCGGGCCAAGTCATAGGTCGTCGGTGTGGTCTGCGCCGGCGCCCTCGCCCATCAGGTAAGCCTTGAGGAAGCCGTCGAGGTCGCCGTTCATCACGGCGTCGACGTTGGAGGTCTCGTGACCGGTACGCACGTCTTTGACCATCTTGTACGGCTGCATGACGTAGGACCGGATTTGGGACCCCCACTCAATCTTCTTCTTGCCCGCCTCAATTTCAGCTCGGGCCTCGTTGCGTTTGGCGATCTCCATCTCGTAGAGCTGGGACTTCAGAAGCTGCATCGCCTTCTCTTTGTTGCCGAGCTGCGAGCGCGTTTCGGTGTTGTCAATGATGATGCCTGTCGGTGCGTGGCGAAGGCGGACGCCGGTCTCGACCTTGTTCACGTTTTGGCCACCCGCCCCGCCTGAACGGAACGTTTCCCACGTGATGTCTCCGGGATTGACGTGGATCTCGATGGTGTCGTCGACCAAGGGGTAGACGTACACGCTGACGAAGCTGGTGTGGCGGCGGGCGTTGCTGTCGAAGGGGCTGATGCGCACCAAGCGGTGCACGCCGTTCTCCCCCTTGAGCATCCCAAACGCAAAGTCCCCGTCAAACTCCATCGTAACTTGCTTGATGCCCGCGACTTCGCCGTCTTGCAAGTCCAGTTCCTTGACCTTGTAACCGTTCTTCTCCCCCCACATGCGGTACATGCGCATGAGCATGGACGCCCAATCGCAGCTTTCGGTGCCGCCCGCACCGGAGGTGATCTGCATGACTGCATTGAGGCCGTCTTCTTCGGCGCTCAACATGTTTTTAAACTCAAGCTCTTCGATGGCTTCCGTCGCCGACGTAAAGGCCTTGTCGACTTCCGCCTCGTCTTCCTCTCCCGCCTTCATGAACTCGTACAACACGCTCAAATCTTCGACCGACGTGGCGCAATCGTCGTACGCCTGAACCCAACTCTTCTTGGTCCGCATGCGCTTCATGACCTTCTCGGCCTCCTTGGGGTCG
>Ga0181568_10000759_pt1 | contig 29310 bp, 29 predicted proteins | sample 101ome_20_FD_133758 | JGI IMG/M metagenome (GOLD analysis project Ga0181568, IMG submission 133758) | Coastal salt marsh microbial communities from the Groves Creek Marsh, Skidaway Island, Georgia - 101404AT metaG (megahit assembly) | ecosystem: Environmental > Aquatic > Marine > Intertidal...
TAACTTCACTTCTTATGGTAATGAAGGTGTGGATTTTTTAATATCATCTAATAAAGGAAGTGATTATGCTTTGATTAATAAAATTGCATCTGGCGGAGAATTGTCAAGAATATGTCTTGCGATGCTAGTAGAATTAACTAAAAAAACAGAAAGTTTTGCAATTATTTTTGATGAGGTTGACAATGGAATCAGTGGAGAAATTGCAAAAAAGGTTGGCGGATTAATCAATACTTTGGCTGATAATAAACAGATATTATGTGTAACACATTTATCTCAAGTTGCTGTTCAAGCAGATCATCAGTTTCATATTACAAAAAAAATGCAAGATGAAAAGACATTTTCAAATATAAAAAAGTTAAGTCGTAATGAAAGAATAATTGAAATTGCTAAAATGACGGACGGAGATAACCCAAGTAAATTTGCGTTAGACCATGCTGAAAAAAGTTTGATAGAAAATATTAAGGATTAAGGTTTCTTATTACAACTTTGCTTTCTACAACGAACGAACAATTTCAAAGAGTGGTCTTCGATTTCAAAGCCCAAGTTGGTAGCAACTTGATTTTGTAAGTTTTCTATATTTTCATTAAAAAATTCTTCAACTTTACCACAATCAAGGCATACCAAATGGTCATGGTGAGAACCCTTATTTAATTCGTAAACAGCCTTTCCCGTTTCAAAATAATGTTTAATTAGTATAGATGCTTCTTCAAATTGTGTAAGAACTCGATATACTGTGGCCAGACCTATTTCAACGTTTTCTTCTAATAATATCTTGTAAATATCTTCAGCATTTAAGTGTTTATCACTATTTTGTTCGAATATTTCGAGAATTTTTAATCTTGGAAGAGTGGCTTTAAGACCAGAATTTCTGATGCTCGATGCAGTATTCATAAATAAAAAAAATAAATCTAAGTTAGATGTATAATAAAAAAAAAAAATATTCCATGTCATTATACTCTAAAATTACTAAGACACTCTTTTTACTTATTTGCACATCATTTTTTTTTAGTTGTACTTACACATATAGCCCTGAAATCATTGAGGGTAGATCACTAAGCACAGAAAAAATTAATCTTTTAAAAGAGGGCATGACAAAAAAAGAAGTTGCTGAAATTTTAGGCTCGAATACAATAAATGACCCGTTCCTTTCAAATGATAGATGGGATTATTTGCTAAAGAGTAATAAAATTAATGAAATTTCTACGTCAATTTCTTATCACGTTATTGTATATTTTACTGATGATATTCTCGAATCTTTTCAAATAAGAAAATGGGCAAATGATGAGTAAAGCTACCAAAATAGGAGTATCTGGTGCATCTGGTAAAATGGGTATTGAAATTATCAATTTAATTAATAAAACCAAAAATTTAATTTTAAATACTGCACTTGATCACAAAGATTCGTCTCTTATCGGTAAAAAAATTAAAAATGCTGATAACAAATCTATTCAAATTAATTTTGATTTCAACGATCAATCAAAAGATGATGTTTTTATCGATTTCACACGTCCTGAAGCTACACTTGAGTATCTCCCTTTTTGTGTAAAACACAATGTTTCAATGGTTATTGGCACAACTGGATTTAATGATATTCATTTGAAACAAATCAAATCTGCCTCAAATTCAATTCCAATTTTAGTTGCTCCTAATATGAGTTTTGGCGTAAATGCGACTATGAGACTTCTAGAATACGCAACTAAAATATTTGGCAAAGATCATGATATAGAAATAATTGAAGCCCACCATAAAGATAAAGTGGATTCACCCTCTGGAACTGCAATTAAAATGGGTGAGATTATTGCCAATACTTTAAACAAGAACAAAAGCGATATTTTTAATTTAAATAGATCAATAAAAGAAAAGAAAAGGGTTGATGGTGAAATTGGCTTTTCTAGCATCAGGGCGGGAAAAATAATCGGGGACCACACAGTTTTGTTTGCTAGTGATTCAGAAATTCTAAAAATTGAGCATAATGCTCTGAATAGATCTACTTTCGCTTCTGGAGCAATCAAAGCAGCAGAATTTGTATATGACAAGGATCCAGGTCTCTATAATATGTATGATGTAATTGATTTTCAAATAAAAAAACATGAATAAAGGTTTTTTGGTGCTAGAAAACGGATCTGTTTTCCAAGGCTTAAAATTTGGTCTTAACCAAGATGCTAAAGGAGAAATTGTTTTTAATACTTCAATGACTGGTTATCAAGAAATAATAACTGATCCTTCGTATTATCAACAAATAGTTACATTCACATATCCCCATTTTGGGAATGTTGGTTTTAATTTTGATGATTTTGAATCTACAAATGTTTGGCTAAGTGGTGTTGTGTGTAAATCTCTCTCTTCATGTGCAAGTAATTACAGGGCTAAAGATGATATTAAGGGTTTTTTTGAGAAAAATAAAATTGTCGGTATTTCTGATGTTGACACTCGACAAATCACAAAAATTATAAGGTCAGAAGGCTCAATGAATTGTCTTATAACCTCTAATATTGAGAACATAAAACAGCAATTAGAATTTTTAAAAAAAGAAAATTTTTTAAAAGGTAAAAATACAGCAAAAATTGTTTCAACAAAAAATAAATATACTTGGAAATATAATACTTTTAATATAGATACAGGGGCCTATCCAGAGAGCCAAGAATCGGATTTTAAAGTTGCAGCAATCGATTGTGGTATTAAAAACAATATTTTAAGAAAATTTACAGATCGTAATTGTGCCGTAACTGTATTTCCATATGATGTAAAAATTAATGAGATTGATGAATTTAGTCCTGATGGGATTTTTTTAAGTAATGGGCCTGGTGATCCTGAGCCTTGTTCTGAATTAATTACACTTACAAAAAATTTTATTGATAAAAATATCCCTATTTTTGGAATTTGCCTTGGACACCAAATTCTTGCTCTAGCATTGGGCGCTCAAACAGAAAAAATGAAATTTGGACATCACGGATCTAATCATCCAGTTCAAGATTTATTTACTAAAAAGGTTTTTATTACCTCACAAAATCATTGTTACACTGTCAATGAAAGCAATATTGAGGAAAATCTAAAAATTACTCATAGGTCACTTTTTGATGGCACTGTTCAGGGAATTGAACATATTTCCGGAAATTTTTTTTCATTTCAGGGTCATCCCGAGGCTAGCCCAGGACCTCAAGAGTCAGATTATTTATTTGATAAATTTATAAACATTATGAAAAAAAATAAATTTACTAATGCCTAAAAGAACTGATATCTCTTCCATTTTAATTATTGGAGCTGGCCCTATTGTTATTGGCCAGGCATGTGAATTTGATTACTCAGGTGTTCAAGCATGTAAGGCACTTAAGGCTGAAGGTTATAGAATTATTTTGGTTAATTCAAATCCTGCTACCATAATGACTGATCCAAATTTTGCGGATGCAACTTATATTGAACCCGTTAATTGGAAAACACTTGAAAAGATAATTGCCAAGGAATTACCTGATGCCATTTTACCGACAATGGGTGGGCAAACAGCTCTTAATTGTGCACTTGATCTTTCAAAAAATAAAATTCTAGAGAAATTTAATGTTCAATTAATCGGCGCAAATCAGGAAGCAATTGATAAAGCAGAAGATAGAGAAAAATTTAAAAATGCTATGAAAAAAATTGGTTTGAATTGCCCAAAATCAAAAATGGCACATAGTCTCGAGGAGGCAATTCAAATCCAACCATCAATTGGATTTCCAATTATTATAAGACCTTCCTTTACGCTTGGAGGGGCAGGAGGGGGAATAGCATACAATCAAGATGAGTTTGAAGAAATTGTTAACAGAGGTTTAGACGCATCTCCAACTCAAGAAGTTTTAATTGAACAATCAGTGCTTGGTTGGAAAGAGTTTGAAATGGAGGTTGTTAGAGATAAAAACGATAATTGCATTATTATTTGTTCAATTGAAAACTTTGACCCAATGGGTATTCATACTGGAGATTCTATAACTGTTGCTCCTGCACAAACTTTAACTGATAAAGAATTTCAGATAATGAGAAATGCCTCAATTGCTGTTCTTAGAGAAATTGGTGTTGAGACTGGTGGCTCAAATGTGCAATTTGCGGTTAATCCTGAAAATGGTAAATTAATCGTAATCGAGATGAACCCTCGTGTTTCTAGGTCGTCAGCTTTGGCATCTAAAGCAACAGGATTTCCAATTGCAAAAGTAGCAGCATTGTTAGCGGTTGGATATACATTGGATGAGCTAAGAAATGATATTACTGATGGTATTATCCCCTCTTCCTTTGAGCCTACAATTGATTATATCGTTACAAAAATACCTAGATTTTCATTTGAAAAATTTCCTCAAGCGGATCCATTGTTAACAACACAAATGAAATCTGTAGGTGAAGTAATGGCTATTGGTAGAACATTTAAAGAGTCTCTTCAAAAGGCCTTAAGAGGGCTAGAAATTGGCGTCAAAGGTTTAGATTCTTTAAATTTAAGCAAACAAGAAATTCAAAGCACTTTGTCTTTACCTCTTAGTGATAGAATTTTTAGGGTAGCAGATGCCTTTAGACACAATATTTCAATCGATGAAGTTTTTAATATTACAAGCATTGATAAATGGTTCTTAATCCAGATAAGAGAACTTATAAATGATGAAAAAAAACTTGGTTCAATGTCTTTCAATAATGTTTTAGAACAAGATTTGCTGCATTTTAAAAAAAATGGATTTTCTGATAAAAAAATAGCACAACTTTTAAAAGTTAATGAAGATGATGTTCGTAATCTTAGATGGAAATTATCGATTCATCCAAAATACAAACGGATTGACACTTGTGCCGCAGAATTTGATTCAAATACAGGTTATTTTTATTCAACCTACGAAGATTATTGTGAATCAAGTATCTCAGAAAAGAAAAAAATCATCATATTAGGTGGTGGGCCAAATAGAATTGGTCAAGGAATAGAATTTGATTATTGTTGTGTACATGCCTCATTTGCAATTTCAAAGTTAGGTTATGAAAGTATCATGATTAATTGTAATCCTGAAACTGTTTCTACTGACTATGATTCATCTGATAAATTATATTTTGAGCCAATTACGTTAGAGGATGTTTTAGAAATTTGTAAGATTGAGAAAGCTCAAGGTGTAATAGTTCAATTGGGAGGTCAGACTCCCCTAAAAATTGCTAACGACTTAAATCAAAATCACATTCCTATAATTGGTACTACCTCAAAAATGATTGATATTGCAGAGGACAGAGAAAAATTTAAAGATCTTTTAGATACTTTATCCTTACGTCAACCTGAAAATTCTATTATTCACGATTTTAATGCTGTTGAATCTGAAGCAGGAAAGATTGGTTTTCCGATGGTGGTAAGACCATCTTATGTTTTGGGTGGTAGAGCAATGGCAATTGTAAACGACTATACTGAACTAGAAACTTACCTCAATACTATTGGTGATCAGTTTAAAGACAACCCAATACTACTTGATAAGTTCTTAAGTGACTCAATTGAAGTAGATGTTGATGCTTTGTGTGATGGAGAAAATGTAACTATATGTGGGATTATGGAACATATTGAGGAAGCTGGAATTCATAGTGGTGATTCCGCTTGCGCTATTCCTCCTTTTTCACTTTCCTCTGAAGTGATCGAGCTTATTAAATCTGCCACTGTAAAACTTGGATTATCTCTTCACGTTATTGGATTAATGAATATTCAATTCGCTATAAAAGGCAAAGAAATATATATTCTTGAAGTTAATCCAAGAGCATCGAGAACCGTTCCTTTTGTTTCAAAAGCTATTGGTCTTCCTATTGCAAAAATTGCTGTTGAAATCATGTTGGGTAAAAAAATTAATGATACCGGATGGACTGATCAAAAAAATAAAGATCATTATTCAGTTAAAGAGGCAGTATTTCCTTTTATTAAATTTCCTGGGGTTGATACACTTTTAGGTCCTGAGATGAAGTCTACTGGAGAGGTTATGGGAATAGGAAAAAGTTTTGAAGAAGCTTTTTTAAAGTCACAAATTGCGGCAGGTTATGATATCCCCAAAAGCGGCAATGTTTTTGTTAGTGTTAGAGATGATGATAAAAAAGATATTCTTAAAATAATATCTATTTTGGTGGAAAATGATTTTAAAATTTTTGCAACTACAGGTACAGCTAATTTTTTATTGGAAAATGACATTACCGTAAATAAGGTTAATAAAGTTCTCGAAGGAAGACCTCATATTGTTGATATGATTAAAAATGGAAGTATTGATATGATTATAAATACAACTAATAGTTCTCCATTATCGATAAAAGATTCTTTTTCAATAAGAAGAACAGCTCTACAATATAAAGTTACATACTTTACAACTATTGCTGCTGCAAAAGTTGCATCACTCGTTATTTCTAATTTAAATGATTATAATGTCTTATCATTACAAGACTTACATAAAAATTAAAATACATGAAAAACCCAATAACATCTCTTGGACACAAACTTTTAATTGAGGAACTTGATAAATTAAAAAAAATAGATCGACCTGAGGTCATTAATGCTATTAAAGAAGCGCGAGCTCAAGGTGATTTATCTGAAAATGCAGAATATGATGCTGCCAAAGAAAAGCAGGGATTTATAGAGGGAAGAATTATTGAGTTAGAGTCTAAGCTTGGAAATTCAATTGTTATTAACCCAGATGAATTGAATAAAGATGGAAAGTGTGTTTTTGGCACTTATGTTGAAGTTTTAAATTTAAGTAATGATAAAAAATCTACATTTCAGATTGTTGGCGAAGACGAAGCTGATGTTAAAATTGGTAAAATTTCTTTTGCATCTCCATTATCTAGGGCATTAATAGGTAAAGTGGCAGGTGATATTGCAGAATTTCAATCCCCTAATGGTATCCAAGAGTATGAAATAATAGATGTTAGATATAATTTATGATGATTCTTCTTCTTTAAAAATTACAAATATTTTACCTATATTATTTATAGTAACTGAATTCGTTATCTTACAAATTTTTTCTTGAATTTGGTTTCTGTATATTTTATCGTTAGAGGATATTTTTATTTTAATTAGCTTGTGAGCTTTTAATTGGGTATTTATTTCGTTAATGACCTTTTCGTTCAGGCCTGCTTTTCCAATAAGCACAGAAGAACCTAGTTTATGAGACTGAGCTTTATAATTTAGTTTTTCAATTTTATTCACAGGTTTATTCTAAAACAAAAATGAAAAAAAAAAAAAAAAAATGGTTTGATTCGCATTTAAATGACCCATATGTTAAAAAGGCTGAAAGTCATGGTTATAGGGCACGTTCTCATTTTAAAATTCTAGAAATTGATCAAAAATTCCGTCTTATAAAAAAAAATACTAAAGTCCTTGATTTGGGTTCTTCACCGGGAGCCTGGTCAGAATATGCTGTTAAAATTAGTGGTAAAAATAACGTTTGTGCAATAGATTGTAATGATATGGAGCCTATTGATGGTGTTTTTTTTAAAAAAGCAAACATCTTAACAGATAGCTTTCTTGAAAATCCCAAAGATCTTTTGGAAATTGACAAATTTGACCTTGTAATTTCTGATATCGCCCCAAATATTACAGGTATTAGTCTTACAGACACTGAAAATATGAATAGAATTATTGAAGCTATTTTTTGTTTGATTGATAAATTATTAAAAAAAAACGGTTTTTTGGTTATAAAGTTATTTTTTGGATCAGAAATTGGTCATGTTAAGACTCAATACAAACATGTTTTTAAACAATTTTCATCCCTAAAACTTAAGTCCTCAAAACCAAAATCAAAAGAAGTTTATTTAATAGGTGTAAGTAAAATATAACTTTAAACATTTTAGATCTTGATTTTTGTTGTATAATCTTTACATAACTGGAGACATTTAATTTGAATAACACTTTTAAAAATATTATTGTTTGGTTGCTTATAGGTTTTATATTTATGGCAATATTTAATCAATTTGCTGACATTCAGAATAAATCAGTCACTGTTGACTATTCTTCATTTTTACAAGATGTCAAAAACGGATCAGTTCAAAAAGTTGTTATTGATGGTAGAGTCTTAACCGTTTTAAATTCAGAAGGTAATAAATATGTTGTATATGCTCCTTCCGATCCTTGGTTAGTTTCCGATTTGCTAAGTTCAGGTGTGTCTGTCCAAGCGCAACCTGAAAAAGAGCCATCGTTATTAATGAACATATTTGTATCCTGGTTCCCAATGTTATTACTTATAGGGGTCTGGATATTTTTTATGAAACAAATGCAAGGTGGTGGTCGTGGAGGCGCTTTCTCATTTGGAAAAAGCAAAGCAAAAATGTTAAACGAAAATCAAAATGCAGTCACATTTGTTGATGTTGCCGGTTGCGAAGAAGCAAAAGAAGAAGTTGCCGAACTTGTTGATTTTCTTCGTGATCCTTCAAAATTTCAAAAACTTGGTGGAAGAATACCCAGAGGTGTTTTAATGGTTGGTTCTCCAGGGACCGGTAAAACACTTCTCGCTAAAGCTATTTCTGGTGAAGCCAAAGTTCCTTTTTTTTCTATTTCTGGTTCTGACTTTGTTGAAATGTTTGTTGGTGTTGGTGCTGCACGTGTTAGAGATATGTTTGAGCAAGCAAAAAAATATTCTCCATGTATTGTTTTCATTGATGAAATAGATGCTGTTGGTAGGCAAAGAGGTGCAGGTCTAGGAGGTGGAAATGACGAGAGAGAGCAAACCCTTAATCAATTGCTTGTTGAAATGGATGGTTTTGAAACCGGATCTGGCGTTATTGTAATAGCTGCCACAAACAGACCTGATGTCTTGGATCCAGCTCTTTTAAGACCTGGAAGATTCGATAGACAGGTTGTTGTACCTCTTCCAGATATAAGAGGTAGAGAGCAAATCCTTGTTGTTCACATGAGGAAGGTTCCTTCTGCAAATGACGTTAAACCGGAAATTCTAGCAAGAGGTACACCAGGGTTTTCTGGGGCGGATCTTGCTAATCTTGTCAATGAGGCCGCATTATTTGCAGCAAGAGCAAACAAGCGCCTTGTCGATATGGACGATTTTGAAAGAGCCAAAGACAAGATTATGATGGGTTCAGAAAGGCGTTCAATGGTAATGCCTGAACATGAGAGAAAAAATACAGCATATCATGAATCCGGTCATGCTATTGTTGCTAGACTATTGCCTAAAACAGATCCTGTCCATAAAGTAACTATAATACCACGGGGTAGAGCTCTTGGAGTAACCATGCAACTACCTCAGGAAGATAGATATAGCATGGATAAAGAACACATACTACAAAATATATCTGTATTGTTTGGCGGAAGAATCGCTGAAGAAATTTTCATGAATCAAATGACAACAGGTGCTTCTAATGATTTTCAGAGAGCCACAGAGATGGCAAGAAGAATGGTTACCGAATGGGGAATGACGAATGAGCTAGGACCAATGGTTTATAGTGAAAATGAAGGGGAAGTTTTTCTTGGGCGATCAGTGACAAATCAGAAAAATGTTTCCGAAGCTACTATGCAAAAGGTTGATTTAGAAATAAGAAAAATAATCGATGAACAGTATAAAATTGCCAGAAATTTAATTGAAGAAAACAAAGACAAAATGGAAGCAATGGCAAAAGCTTTACTAGAATGGGAAACTATCGATTCAGATCAGATTGACGATATTATGAATGGAAAGAAGCCGAGACCTCCAAAGCCATCATCATCTTCAAAACCTGATGATGATTCTGCTGACGATAATTCTGGGGAAAGTGACTCTAAAGTTGATCCAGATCCAGTTAAAGAGACATAATTCTCTTTGTGTTTCTTAGGGCTGGTAATTATAAGTTAGATTTATCTTCGCCTGTCCTCATGGGCATTTTAAATGTTACTCCGGACTCGTTTTCTGATGGAGGATTGTATCTCAATACTACCGAAGCACTTGATCACGCGAAGAAACTCATAGATAGTGGAGCCAAAATTATTGATATTGGTGCAGAGTCTTCAAGACCGGGCTCTCTTCCGATTTCTCTTGATGACGAAAAAAAAAGACTTTTTCCAATACTAGAAAAAGTAGTTGATCTCGGGGTACCTGTATCTGTTGATTCCAATAAATATGAAATAATGGAGGAATCAGTCAAAATAGGTTCTAGTATTCTTAATGACATCAATGGATTCGAGTTAGATGAAAAAATTGAATTATTAGAAAATAACACTGTAGCAGCTTGCATTATGCATAAAAAAGGTTCCCCTCTAATAATGCAAGAAAATCCATACTATACTAATCTCATGCACGATTTAACAGTTTTTTTTGAGAGAAAAAAACTGATTTTAAAAAAACTGATAAATGAGAATCGATTATTGCTTGACCCAGGAATTGGATTTGGAAAAACTTTTGAACATAATAAAGCTATAATAAAAAGGCTGAAAAGTTTTTTTTCAGTTGAGGTCCCTATTTTAATAGGAATTTCTAGAAAGTCATTTCTTAATGAATTTGCAAATGAAGATTTAAAAGATAGGGACATCATAAGCTCAATTGTTTCATTGTTTGCAATTATTAATGGAGCAAAAATCATAAGAACGCACAACGTTGCATTGCAAAAAAAATATATGAATCTTGCGCAAGAATTTTATAAATTTTAACTATGAAATTATTTGGAACTGATGGTATCAGAGGTGTAGTAGGTGGTCAGGCTATAAGTGCTTTAAGCGTCTTAAAAATTGGCTTTGCTTATGGAAAGTTTTTAAAAGAACGTTTTAATTCAACAAATAATCCCAAAATTATTATTGGTAAGGATACTAGAATCTCAGGTTATATGCTTGAGTCTGCATTAGAGTCTGGTTTATTAGCCTCTGGAGTTGATATTATTTTGGCAGGTCCATTACCAACGCCAGCAATATCTCACTTGGTTTTATCACTGCGACTTCAAGGAGGAGTAGTTATTTCTGCAAGTCATAATTACTATGAAGATAATGGACTTAAGTTTTTTGATGAATTTGGTAATAAATTAAATGATATTTCAGAAAATATAATTGAAGAAAATTATCAAAATATCAATTATCAAACTCCATCAAACTTTTTAGGCAAGGCCCAAAGAATAGAGGATGGTGTAGGTAGATATATTGAATTTTGCAAAAATTCTTTCAGTAAAAGTTTTAATCTTAAAAGCTTCAAATTACTAATCGATTGCGCTAATGGAGCAACTTACCAGATTGCGCCAAAAATTTTTTTTGAGCTTGGTGCTAATGTTGATCTTTGTAATGTTTCGCCTGATGGCAAAAATATCAATCTAAATTGTGGTGTTTTAAATCCAAAACTATTAATAAAAAAAATGGAAAAGTCTAATTATGACTATGCCATTGGTTTTGACGGGGATGGCGATAGGGTTATTTTTATCGATAAAAGTGGAGAGGTTTATAATGGCGATAAATTATTATATGTATTAGCCAATTTTCTTAATTCTTCAGGAAAGTTAAAGAAAGCAGGAGTTGTTGGAACGCAGATGACGAATCTAGGAATTGAAGAAAAATTTAAACAAAAAAATATAAAATTTACTCGAACTAAAGTTGGGGATAGATATATCATCGAGGAATTAAATAAGAGAAATTGGTTTCTAGGTGGTGAAAGTTCTGGACATATTGTGAATTTTCCATTTCATGTTACTGGCGATGGAATTTTATCTTCGCTACAAATTCTAAATATTATTAATCTAACTGGAAAAAATTTAAGTGAGCATTGTATTGGTTTAAAAATTTACCCTCAAAAATTGCGGAATATTAAATTAAAAAATATTACAAATTTTAAAATAACTGATGACTTGGAAAATTTAATTGAAAAAATTAAACAAAAAAATGATGGAAAAATTAGAATTTTAATTAGACCATCAGGCACTGAACCAGTTTTAAGAATACTTGTTGAAGGTGAAGATGATTCATTATTTAACAATATTCTCGATCAAATAGAAAAAAAAATTAAAGAATTGTAATCTGTTTGTAAAAAGCATCTTTTATATTATTAAGTTAGTTTTTCTGATTTTTGTTTTGCAAAAACTGTCTTTTTATTATCTTTTCATTTGAACATATTATGATTTCTAATAGACAAAGTTAAAAAAATCAGTCAAACCTTTTTTGTTACAATTAATATCTTAAATAACTAATACAAAAGCATTAGCTAATAAAATGTTTGCCAAAGTAGCTACAAACCCAAAATATAAAAAAATTTCTCTCAAGTATAATTTTGATTTTTTCAAATACTTAACAAAATTCTTCGCCTTTGTAGTTTTTAGTTTTCTAATTGCCATTTTAATTACTTTAGTTCATGGTTCTCTGCCTTCCATTGATAAATTTGGTTTTGATTTCATTTTTTCTGATCTATGGAATCCAGTTACTGAGGAATTTGGTGCATTGGTTCCTATTGTAGGAACCTTAGTAACATCTTTAATAGCAATGCTTATAGCTGTTCCAATTAGTTTTGGTATTGCAATTTTTTTAACAGAACTTTCACCTGACTGGTTAAAAAGACCACTAGGAACGGCAATTGAGTTATTAGCCGCAATACCAAGTATTATCTATGGTATGTGGGGCCTATTTATCTTTGCACCAATTATGATGGACCACATTCAACCTTTTTTAATTGATAACCTTGGTAACGTTTCTATCATTGGTTTTTTGTTTCAAGGTTATCCGCTCGGCATCGGTGTTCTTACAGCTGGAATTATATTAGCAATAATGGTTATTCCTTTTATAGCTGCGGTTATGAGGGATGTGTTCAATTTAGTCCCTTCAATGCTAAAGGAATCGGCTTATGGTGTTGGTGCTACTACATGGGAAGTGGTTAAAAAAGTGGTTTTGCCTTACACAAAAATTGGAGTTGTGGGGGGTGTAATGCTAGGATTAGGTAGAGCTTTGGGGGAGACCATGGCAGTTACTTTTGTTATTGGAAATGCACATAGGTTATCTTCATCCATTATAAATCCTGGAAATAGTATTGCTTCCTCTTTGGCAAATGAATTTACTGAAGCTGATGGAGTTTTATATACCTCGTCTCTAATTGAGCTAGGATTAATTTTATTTTTAATAACATCAATTGTTTTAGGCCTTTCAAAAGTTATGTTAATGAGAATTGGAAAGCTTGAGGGGGCAAAAACTTAAGATGAATTCTCAAAGTCTCAGTTTGTTTAAAAGAAGAAAATTTTATAATAGGTTTGCGATGTTACTCTCAACAGTTGCCTTAACAGTGGCATTATTTTTTCTTGGTTGGATATTGCTTACTCTAGTTATGAAAGGCATAGGTGGAATTAACTTTACAATGTTCATGGAAAGCACACCTCCGCCTGGCTCTAAAGGAGGCTTAATTAATGCAATAGTGGGTAGTTTTTTAATGATGTTTTTTGCTACCTTAATAGGTACTCCCATTGGAATTTTAGCGGGTACATACCTTTCAGAATATCAAAACGATAGTATCCTAGTTCAGGTTACAAAATTTTTGAATGATGTTCTATTATCTGCACCATCCATTATTATTGGATTATTTGTTTATTCTGTTTATGTTGCACAGGTTGGTCATTTTTCAGGGTGGGCAGGGGCGTTAGCTCTAGCTATTATATTATTACCAGTTGTTGTTAGAACGACCGATGATATGTTGAAACTTGTTCCAAATTCACTTAGAGAAGCTGCATTTGCACTTGGAGCTCCACATTGGAAAGTTATCACATTGGTATCATATAAGGCGGCAAAGGCTGGAATTATGACAGGCATATTGTTAGCAGTCGCGAGAATTAGTGGAGAAACGGCACCACTTTTATTTACCGCACTAAACAATCAATTTTTCTCTCTCGATATGAATAATCCGATTGCTAACCTACCCGTCGTGATTTTTCAGTTTGCAATGAGTCCTTATGAAGATTGGCATGTTCTTGCTTGGGGTGGAGCTTTATTTTTAACGCTGTTTGTACTTATGATCAATATCATTGCGAGAAGCATTTTTTCAAAAGGTTAAAATATGAAAGATGAAAATTCTATATTAGATATAAAAAATTTAAACTTTTTTTATGGTAATTTTCATGCTCTAAAAAATATTAATTTATCTATACCTTTAGGAAAAGTAACAGCTTTTATAGGTCCATCAGGTTGCGGAAAATCTACTTTACTTAGAACTTTTAATAGAATGTACAGTCTTTATAAAGACCAAAAGGCTGAAGGTGAGATAATTTTTGATGGTGAAAATATATTAAATACAAAAATTGATGTATCACTTATAAGAGCTCAAATTGGTATGGTGTTTCAGAAACCCACACCATTTCCCATGTCAATTTTTGATAATATAGCTTTTGGGGTAAAACTTTTTGAAAGTCTTAGTAAGCCAGAACTTAATGAAAGGGTTGAATGGGCACTAAAAAAAGCTGCTCTCTGGGAAGAAGTAAAGGATAAAATTAATCAAAGCGGCTTGAGTTTATCAGGTGGTCAACAACAAAGATTATGTATAGCTAGAGGTATTGCTGTAAAACCTAAAGTTTTACTTCTAGATGAACCATGTTCAGCTCTAGATCCTATATCTACAGCTAAAATTGAGGAACTTATTGCTGAATTAAAAAAAGATTATAGTGTTGTAATAGTTACTCACAATATGCAACAAGCAGCAAGAGTTTCAGACTTTACTGCATATATGTATCTCGGGGAACTAATTGAATTTGGATACACAGAAGAATTATTTTTAAAGCCTAACAAAAAAGAAACTGAAGATTACATAACAGGTAGATTTGGATAAACTGCCAAGTAATGAAAATTCGTATGCTATAATCTTCCCTTTTTTGTAACTTTTTTAGATTTGAAATATATTATCGCGAACTGGAAACTCAACGGTTCTAAACCATTATTAAATGAATTTTTGAATCAATTTGCCACTTATAACTCGCATAACTATGTTGTCTTATGTCCTCCTCATTTGTTGCTAAGTGATCTTGATAGTATAAATATTGATAATTTTTTCATGGGTTCTCAAAATGTTAGTGAATTTACCAATGGTGCATTTACTGGAGAAATATCAGCAGAAATGTTAGCAGATAATAAAATATTTTATTCTATAGTAGGACACTCTGAAAGAAGAACTCTTCTGGCAGAAACGAATGAAAAAATCAATATAAAAATCAAACAATTACTTAGCCATAATATTACTCCTATTCTCTGCATCGGCGAGAATCTTGAACAAAGAGATGCAAATACTTTCAAACAAGCTATTGATTTACAGTTAGAAAAAGCTTTTAAAAATATTAAAATCGATGATAAAACAATCATAATTGCATACGAACCTATCTGGTCAATTGGTACAGGTGTTATACCTGAAATCTCTCAAATTAACGAGGTACACGAGTTTATTAAAACAATAATGAAACAATTGTACCCAAAAAATGTAAATCGGTTTAAAATAGTATACGGTGGAAGTGTTAACTTGAAAAATTACCAAATAATACTGTCATCAAGTCTTGTAGATGGGGTTCTTGTAGGAGGCGCATCTCTTGATTCTAAGTCTTTTTACGAGATTTGTAATTTTAAAAATTAGGATTTGATATGCAATTTTATTTACTTATTCTTCACTTATTTTCTGTTGCTGTATTAATTGCTCTTGTATTGATACAACAAGGTAAGGGTGCTGATATGGGAGCCGCTTTTGGAAGTGGTAGTGCAGGGTCCCTTTTTGGTGCGTCGGGCTCATCTAACTTCTTAAGCAAAACGACAGCCATTTTTGCTTTAATTTTTTTTCTTACAAGTTTAAGTTTGACTTATTTAGCGTTTCAGGACCACTCAGATAACAAGGCTTTAATTGATAACAGCGCCAATACCACTTCGGATCAGGAATCTAAAATTGATGAATAATTTTTTAGGCCGACGTGGTGGAATTGGTATACACGCCGTCTTGAGGGGGCGGTGGCTTTGGCCATATGAGTTCGAGTCTCATCGTCGGCACCATTTTAATATAATGTTTTATGATTGAGTATATTCCAATTCTTTTTTTTCTTCTTATTGGTTTGTTATTCGGCCTAGGTTTGCCTGTTATTGGATATATTTCATCAAAATTGACAGGGTCAAATAATCCTGACGATGAAAAACTTTCGCCATACGAATGTGGCTTTGATGCCTTTGAAGACGCTAGAATGCAATTCGATGTTAAGTATTTTTTGGTGGCTATATTATTTATTATTTTCGATCTCGAGATTGCTTTCTTATTTCCTTGGGCCGCTTCTCTTCATCTGATTGGTGATATTGGATTTTATTCTATGATTTTCTTCCTATTTTTACTGGTCATCGGATTCTTTTATGAATGGAAAAAAGGGGCTATGAATTGGAGTTAAAGGAGAATATAGTTGATGATTTTAAATCTTTAAGCACAGAAGGTTTCATTACAACATCACTTGATAACCTAATTAATTGGACAAGAACTGGTTCGCTATGGCCTATGACCTTTGGTTTGGCATGTTGCGCAGTTGAAATGATGCATGCTGGTGCATCCAGATATGATTTAGATAGGTTTGGTGTTGTTTTTAGGCCAAGTCCTAGACAATCTGATGTAATGATTGTTGCAGGAACGCTTACTAATAAAATGGCTCCAGCTTTGAGAAAAGTCTATGATCAGATGGCAGAACCTAGATGGGTTATATCTATGGGATCATGTGCTAATGGAGGTGGTTATTATCACTATTCCTATTCTGTTGTTAGAGGATGTGACAGAATTGTACCTGTAGATATTTATGTTCCTGGGTGTCCTCCCACTGCTGAAGCTTTGCTCTACGGAATCATACAATTGCAAAATAAAATTAAAAGAAAGAAAACATTCGGTTGAATAATAATTTAAATAGTTTAAAAGATAAATTGGATAAAGTGATTGCTAGTTTTGATGTAACTTCAAAAATATCATTCAATCAAGTCATTTCAAATGTTAACAATGAAAATTTAGTTAGTTTTTTGAATTTTTTAAAAAATGATCAACATTTATCCTTTGACACTCTCATTGATATCACTGCCATTGACAATTCTGAGTTGGAAGATCATTCAGCTAGATTTTCTGTTGTTTATAATCTTCTTTCAACGTCGAAAAATCACAGACTAAGAATTTTTTGTGACTGTGCTTCCAATAACACAATCGAATCAGCTGTTGATTTATGGCCAGTAGCTAATTGGCTTGAGAGGGAAATTTTTGACATGTTTGGAATAATTTTTTTAAATCATCCGGATCTTAGGAGAATTCTTACTGATTATGGTTTTAAAGGTTTTCCTCTGAGAAAAGACTTTCCTGTATCTGGCAACACAGAGCTTAGATATGATCCTGCAAAAAAAAGAGTGGTTTATGAACCAATTTCTATTGCTGAACGTGAAGTTATCCCAAGAGTGAAACGAGAAACTGGTTATTCAAAAAATTAAAAATGCCTGAACTTAAAAACTACACAATGAACTTTGGGCCACAACATCCTGCTGCACATGGCGTTTTACGTTTGATTTTAGAGTTGGATGGGGAAATAATAAAAAAAGCTGATCCTCATATAGGGCTTCTTCACCGTGGCACAGAAAAGCTTGCTGAGTCTAGAATCTATCTCCAGTCTTTACCATACATGGATCGTTTAGATTATGTTTCTATGATGTGTAATGAGCATGCTTACGTTCTTGCAATTGAAAATATTTTAGGTATTGATGTTCCTCCTAGGGCTCAATACATAAGGGTAATGTTTGATGAAGTTACTAGAATACTCAATCACCTTATGTGGTTGGGCGCTCATGGATTAGACATTGGTGCGATGACAATTTTTCTTTACTGTTTTAGAGAAAGAGAAGATTTAATGGACTGTTATGAAGCCGTATCTGGATCAAGAATGCATGCTGCTTATTACAGGCCTGGTGGGGTTTACAGGGATTTGCCTGAAGTTATGCCAAAATATAAAAGCAAAGCCCTAAAAAAAGATGATTTGAAAAAGATGAATTATAATCGGGACGGCTCTTTATTAGATTTTATCGATGACTTTGTCAGCAGGTTTCCAAAACTCATTGACGAATATGAAACGTTATTGACTGATAATAGAATTTGGAAACAAAGAACTGTTGGAATTGGGGTCGTTTCTCCGGATAGAGCAAAAGCGTTAGGTTTTACTGGACCTATGTTGAGAGGTTCTGGTATTGATTGGGATCTTCGAAAAAAGCAACCCTATGAGGTTTACAATAAAATCAACTTTGCTATACCTGTCGGCACAAATGGTGATTGTTATGATAGGTACCTTGTTAGAGTTGAGGAGATGAGACAATCTAATAAAATCATCAAACAATGTGTTGATTGGCTTAAAAGTAATCCAGGTCCTGTAATCTCCTCAAATAATAAAGTTTCGCCTCCGTCAAGAACAGTGATGAAAGAAAAAATGGAGAGCTTAATTCATCACTTTAAACTTTTTACAGAGGGATTTCAGGTTCCCTCGGGAGATACATATTGTGCTGTGGAAGCACCTAAAGGTGAGTTTGGTATATATTTATATTCAGATGGTTCTAACAAACCATATAGATTAAAAATTAGAGCTCCTGGCTTCTCTCATCTTGCTGCGCTTGATGAAATGGTAAGTGGTCATATGATATCAGATTTAGTTGCAATCATTGGAACGCAAGACATTGTTTTTGGAGAAATTGATCGATGACGGATATATTTAGTCTTTCAAAAAAGTCCATATCAAAAATTGATAAAGAAATTTTAAAATATCCTTCATCAAGAAAATCATCTGCTGTTATGGCTGCCTTGACAATAATCCAAACTGAAAAAAAATGGCTTGATACCGATGCAATAAAATTTGTTGCAGGTTATTTAGAAATGCCTGAAATTTCTGTTTGGGAAGTTGCTACTTTTTATAACATGTATAACACGAAAAAGGTTGGGGAATTAAAGCTTACCTTCTGTACTAACCTACCATGCATGTTAGCAGGTGCCAGTCTTATTGTTGATAAAGTCAAAGAAAAATTAAAGATTGGTTTTAATGAATCTACTCCTGATGGAAAATTTACTTTGAAAGAGGGCGAATGCATGGGTGCTTGTTGTGATGCTACTTTGTGTTTGATTAATGACAAAAAAATGGTTACTAACTTAACACTCGAAAATATAAATGATTTTATTGAAAACTTAGCTAATGAAAAATAATTTTATTAATTATGGCAAAGATGCTTTGATTCTTACCAAGCTTACTGGTGAAAACTGGGATATTGATTCTTATATTGAAAGAGGAGGATATAGAGCACTCGAAAGTATATTAAACGATGATTTTAAACCTGAAAATATTATTAACGAGATTAAGATTTCTGGTCTTAGAGGCAGAGGAGGTGCTGGCTTTCCAACTGGCTTAAAATGGAGTTTTATGCCAAAGGATATTCCTGGTCAAAAATATTTAGTTTGTAATTCCGATGAAGGTGAACCAGGAACATTTAAAGATAGAGACATACTTAGATATAATCCACATATAGTCATCGAAGGAATGATTATAGCTGGTTTAGCTATGGGTATAACAGTTGGTTATAACTATATCCACGGCGAAATTTGGGATGTGTATGAGAGATTTGAAATTGCTCTTGACCAAGCTAAGTCCAAAGGTTATCTAGGGTCTAACATAAAAAACTCTAATTTTAGTTTTAACTTATTTGCTCATCATGGTTGGGGTGCATATATTTGTGGAGAAGAAACAGCATTACTTGAATCTATTGAGGGCAAAAAAGGTCAACCAAGATTTAAGCCTCCATTTCCTGCAAGTCATGGATTATTTGGCAGACCAACTACGATTAATAATACTGAGACATTTGCTGCAGTCCCATGGATAATTAATAATGGTGGTGATGCATATAGTAAAATGGGTATCCCAAATAATGGTGGAACAAAGATTTTTTCTGTGTCTGGGGATGTAAAAAAACCTGGCAATTACGAGGTTCGGCTAGGGACACCGTTCGCAGAACTTTTAAAGCTGGCTGGTGGAATGAAAGATGAAAAAAAATTAAAAGCAGTTATACCAGGGGGGTCTTCTGCCCCTGTATTACCCTCAAGTATTATTATGAACATTAATATGGACTACGACTCTATTGCAAAAGCAGGCTCTATGTTGGGTTCTGGAGCTGTCATAATAATGAATGAAGATAGATGTATGGTAGAGTCTCTTCTAAGACTTTCTTACTTTTATCATGAAGAATCTTGTGGTCAGTGTACTCCATGTCGCGAGGGAACAGGTTGGCTTTACAGAATAGTAAAAAAAATTAAAAGTGGTGATGCTAAATTTTCAGACCTTGAGACCTTAAAAGAGACCGCTAATAATATTGGAGGCAGAACAATTTGTGCATTGGGCGATGCTGCTGCTCTTCCTGTAAAAGGCTTTCTTAATCATTTTTATGATGAATTTAAATCATACATTAAGGTTTAGTCTATGAAAGTTAATTTAATTATAGATGATAAGAAAGTGGAAATTGATTCGGGCTCTACAATTATTCAGGCTGCAAATAAGGTAAGTAAATACATACCCCACTTTTGTTATCATAAAAATTTATCGATAGCCGCTAATTGTCGCATGTGTCTTGTTGAAGTTGAAAAGTCACAAAAACCACTTCCTGCATGCGCTACACCGGTGTCTGAGGGTATGGTCGTAAAGACAAATTCTAAATTGGCTAAAGATGCACAAAAAAGTGTAATGGAGTTTTTGCTCATTAATCATCCTCTAGATTGTCCTATTTGCGATCAAGGCGGAGAGTGTCAGTTACAAGATCTTTCAGTTGGTTATGGTTCTGTTAATTCTAAATATCATGAAAACAAAAGGGTTGTTATTCCAAAAAATATTAGTCCTCTTGTCTCAGCTGAGGAAATGTCTAGGTGTATTCACTGTACTAGATGCGTTCGTTTTGGCTCTGAAATTGGTGGGGTAAAAGAATTAGGCATGGCAGGTAGAGGTGAAACTTCTGAAATTATAAGTTTTATTGGTAATTCAATCGACTCTGAAATGTCAGGAAATATGATTGATGTTTGTCCAGTTGGGGCTCTTACATCAAAACCTTTCAGATATTCTGCACGTACCTGGGAATTGAAGAGAAGTTTGACCCATTCTTTTCATGATTCATGGGGTGCAGAAATGGTCGTTCAACATAAGGATGAAAAAGTTTATAGAATTGTTTCAAAAAATGACAATAATGCTTATGAAAATTGGATTACGGATCGTGATAGATTTGCTTACCTTGGTTACAACAGTAAAGACAGAATAGAAAAACCATTAGTTAGAATTGACAATAAACTGGTGGAAGTAGGTTGGAGTGAAGCATTTTCTTTTATTGAAAAAAAAATTCACACACAAAATGTTAAAGCTATGGATGTGTTAGTGTCTAAGTCATCTACCAATGAGGAATTTTTATACGCAAAAAAACTTGCTGAAATTTCAGGAGGTGACATTGATTTTAGAAACACTGAAATGGATTACAGAAATTTTAATATAGGTACACCATGGTTTGGAATGTCATTAGATGAATTTAATAATCTAGATACTATAATAATTATTGGTTCAGTTTTGAGACATGAACAACCATTACTTGCTGCGCGCATAAGATATTTGAAACAAATAAAAAAAATTAAAGTTTTAGCTTGTAAATTTTTTGATTATGACGATTATGTCGATTACGATTGTCAAATTTTTATAGATCACAATACAATCCATGAATCCTTAGATGAATTGTTAAGCAGCTTAGATAATAAAAATAATTCAAATTTTTCTGAATTTGCCAACTTGCTACTTTCTGGGAATAAAAAAGGAATTTTCCTCGGGTCATTAATTAACAATCATCCTTATAAACTAAATATTGTTAAAAAAATATCTGAAATTGCTTCTAAAATTAATTCAGAAGTTGGTTTTTTTTCTGAAGGTGCAAATACTGTTGGTGCATATCATATTGGATGTCTTTCAGAAAATAGTCGTACTAATACACAATTTATTCTTAATAAAAAATCAAGTCCTTTGCTTCTTATTAACATGGAGTTACCTAACGATATACAAAATTTTGATCCAAACAAATTTAATGATCTTAATAAATTTATAATTTCAATTTCTCCGTTTACTAAAAACATATCAGACTATTCTGATGTAATCTTGCCAACTACAATTCATTCTGAGAATTTAGGAACAAAATATAACATGTTTGGTGAATTACAAAAAATTGTACCTTATAAAAATAACCTTTATATCCCACATTGTTTTGATATATTGGGTAAGTTAATTGAAATATTTGATGTTGAATTTTCTAGTAAAGATTTCAGAGAGAGTGTTTTTGAGTATCACAATACACATTCACCAGATTTAAAAAATAATTTTAATTTCAATGATCTACATAAGAATAGCAGCTTTAATAATATGAATTCTTTTGCTTTCCCTGTTATTTATAATTCTGATAGTCTGGTAAGGAGATCATCTGCTTTAAAAGAAACTAACTTAAGTAAAGAAGTTTCTCTAGTCCGTATTTCAAAAGAGTTTGCTGAAAAGCATAATTTTAAAAATGGTGATTTTCTAGATGTTAAAAAAAATAAAACAACCATTAAATTAAAATGTTTGGTTGACAAGATGCTTAAAGGTAAAAATTTTGTATTAACTTTGGGAAATTTTAATGGTGAGTTTTATTCTGCCACTTATGACAATATTGAAGTTGGAAAGTCTAAATTAAATGATTGACCTACAATTTGTGTTTTTTACTTTATTAAAAATTTTTGCGATTATTATTCCAATTACTCTGTGTGTCGCTTTTGCCACACTAGCTGAAAGAAAAATTATTGGTTTTATGCAATTAAGAAAAGGTCCAAACAGAGTATCTTTCTTTGGTATCGATCTTTTAAAAGGATTTGCACAACCATTTGCAGACGTATTTAAACTTATTCTAAAAGAGATAATCGTACCAAAAAAATCTAATAACTTTTTGTTTATTATTGCACCAGCACTATGTTTAATGCCTGCTTTGGCCGCCTGGGCTGTTATACCTTTTAATGACACTTTGATCCTTACAAATGTGGATGCGAGTTTACTTTACGTTCTAGCACTTACATCGTTTGGGGTTTATGGCGTCATAATAGCTGGATGGGCCTCAAACTCTAAGTATGCATTACTAGGGGCAATGAGATCTGCAGCACAAATTGTTTCCTATGAAATTGCAATGGGTTTTGCATTGGTTTGTGTTTTAATGATGTCAGGTTCATTAAATCTTATTGACGTAATATACGCTCAATCTAGTAATTATGGGATTTTAGGTTGGAACTTAATTCCTTTATTTCCAATGTTTGTTGTATATTTTATTGCTGGAATTGCTGAAACTAATAGGGCTCCTTTTGATGTGGCTGAAGGTGAATCTGAAATTGTTGCTGGATTTCACGTTGAATATTCTGGAACGGCTTTTGCCGTTTTTTTTCTAGCTGAATATGCAAATATGATTTTAATTTCCTTTCTTGCATCTATTTTATTTTTAGGTGGTTGGATATCTCCTGTACCTTTTTTACCAGATGGTTTCATATGGCTTTTAATTAAGTCGTCCTTTTTAATGTTCTGTTTTTTTTGGTTTAGAGCTACTTTTCCCAGATATAGATATGATCAAATTATGCGTTTGGGTTGGAAAGTTTTTATTCCATTAACTATAATATGGTTGATAATTCTAGGATTTGCTCAAAGAACGAATTGGTGGCCATGGTAATAAGATTTTTAAAGAAAATTATATTGTTTATTAAAAGATTTCTTTTGTTAGAGATTTTTAAAGGCTTATTTCTTACACTGAAACATTTTTTTATGCCAAAAGTCACCATTCAATTTCCTGAGGAAAAAACACCTCAAAGCCCTAGGTTTAGGGGATTACATGCCTTGAGGAGATATCCTAATGGAGAAGAAAGATGTATTGCATGTAAATTATGTGAAGCTGTCTGCCCTGCGATGGCAATAACTATTGAGTCAGATGTAAGAGATGATGGGAGCAGAAGAACAAAAAGATACGACATAGATCTAACTAAGTGTATTTTTTGCGGTTTTTGTGAAGAATCCTGCCCTGTTGACTCTATTGTCGAAACTAGAGTTTTAGAGTACCACGGAGAAAAAAGAGGCGACCTTCTTTACACAAAAGAAATGCTTTTGGCTGTTGGTGATAAATATGAAAAAGAAATTGCAAAAGACCGAAAAGATGATTCTGTTTATAGATAAACATGTTGGTTAATACGTATTCATATCTTCTAGCTTTTTTATTAATAAGCTTTTCGATTGGTGTAATAATTTTGAAAAATTCAGTTTTTTCAGCTCTTAGTCTTGTAATGTGTTTTATATTTGCTGCAGTAATTTGGATATCTATAGAAATTGAATTTTTGTCAATAGTATTAATACTGGTTTATGTTGGTGCTGTGATGGTATTATTTTTGTTTGTTGTAATGATGCTCAACATTAAACATGAGGAACAATCTAGAAAAAGCGTTTGGTTCAGCTACGTATGTTTATTAATTTTCTCTTTAATTTTTTTCTATTTTACTTTTTTATATTTTGAAAATGCAATAGATGACTTTGCACGCACTGACAGTATAATTAGTAACACTAGGGAAATTGGCATTGTTCTATATACTGAATTTACATATGCTTTTATTGTTGCTGGCATTTTATTATTACTTGCTGTTGTGGGTGCGATTGCAATTATTACCCCTCTACAAGAGAAGCCTGAAAAATCAGTTAACCCAAAGGATCAAATGATGGCAAACAAAAGCAATAGGCTTAGACTAATAAGGGATGAATCTAATGACTCTTAATTTTTTTAAGGCCTATTAATGTCCTCAGCATTTTTATTTGCATTATCAACAACTGTTTTTTTTATTGGAATATTTGGAATTCTTCTAAATAGAAGAAATTTAATTTTAATGTTAATGGCAATTGAATTGATTTTACTGGCTGTTAACTTTAATTTAATAGTTTTTTCTAGAATACTTGGTGATAGTATTGGTCAAATCATGGTTTTTTTTATTATGACTGTTGCGGCAGTTGAATCTGCAATTGGTCTTGCAATACTAATCTTATTATTTAAAAAATTAAAATCTGTAGCAATTTCTGATGTAGGAAAATTAAAAGGATGAGTAATTTCCTAATAACAAACTTTCTTGTTTTTGTCCCATTAGTTGGTTCACTATCTATTGGAATTTTTAAAAATAAACTAAGTGAAAAAATTGTCACGTTAATAGCAATTTTTGCTGTATTTATTTCTACAATTCTTTCTATTTGGATTTTAATCCAAACTTTTTTTTTCGATTATTATTTAAATGAGAATCTCTTTATATGGGCTAGCATTAATGATTACGAGTTTTATTTTGGATTTCTAGTCGATAAATTATCTTCTTTAATGTTCTTTGTTGTAACTTTTGTTTCATTAATGGTGCACATTTATACAATTGGTTACATGAATGGGGATAAAGGGTTTAAGAGGTTTTTTTCTTATTTAAATGCATTTACTTTTGCCATGCTAATTTTAGTTGGTAGTAATAATCTTTTGTTATTGTTTTTTGGTTGGGAAGCTGTTGGTTTAATTTCCTATCTTTTGATTGGTTTTTGGTTTAAGAAGCAATCTGCAATTTTTGCAAATTTAAAAGCATTCTTGATTAACCGAGTTGGCGATTTTGGATTTATTATTGGCATTGGTTTAATATTTTATCTTTTTGAAAATTTTGATTATTTTTATATTTTCAATAACATAGAATTGCTTGAAAATAAAAATTTAATTGGTCCATTTGGTTCAAGCTTTAGTCTTACTACTACTATTTGCATCTGCCTATTTATTGGAGCAATGGGAAAGTCAGCACAATTTCCTCTTCACTCCTGGCTACCAGATTCCATGGAAGGCCCTACACCTATAAGTGCATTAATTCATGCGGCTACAATGGTTACAGCTGGCATTTACATGGTAAGTAGGTTATCACCTATTTTTGAGTTATCTACTTTTGCATTATCTTTTATTCTTATCACTGGTTCTATTACGGCACTTTTCATGGGGTTATTGGGACTCGTACAAAATGATATAAAAAAAATAATTGCTTACTCAACACTTTCTCAACTAGGCTATATGACTGCAGCTTTAGGTTGCTCTGCATATTCAATTGCAATTTTTCATTTGGTTACTCACGCTTTCTTCAAAGCTTTACTCTTTCTATGTGCTGGGTCAGTTATAATTGCAATGCATCACGAGCAGGATATTCGCCAAATGGGCGGGTTGAGAAAATTTATGCCTATTACAGCAGTAACTTGTTTACTAGGTACTATTTCATTGATAGGATTACCATTCACATCAGGTTTCTTTTCAAAAGAAAGTATAATTCACGTCTTACATTCTTCAACTATTTTTGGTGCAGATGTTTCTTATCTTTTTCTTAATATTGGTCTTTTTGTAACTGTTATGTACAGTATGAGATTATATTTATATGTATTCGAAGGTGATTTAAAAAATTCAAAATATGATTTAAAGCCAAAAGAATGTCCACTTGTTATTACATTACCTTTACTCGTTTTGACTGTACCTTCAATTTTAATAGGTATGTTTTTGTTTGAATTGTTTGTAACCTCTGATTCTTTGCGAGAATCCTTGGTTTTATTAAATAGCGATATTATTAGTACTTTTAGTAACTATTGGTTTGAATACGCCATTCATAGTTTTATAACTATTCAATTTTGGATAATATTTTTATCAATAATATTTTCTTTTATTTTATTTGGAAAAAATAAAATACTTCTTAACCATATAAAGACAACTTTTTCGCCATTTTTAAATCTTTTTGAAAAGAATTATTTTTTTGATAATTTTTTTATATCTTTTTTAGCAATAAAATCTACAAATAAGTTTGGAAAATTACTTAATGAAAATATTGATATTTCTTTTATTGATAATTTTTTTGTTAATGGAACTGCAAAATTAATTTCTAAAGTTTCAAATGTTGTAAGGCAAATTCAATCTGGTTATATATATCAGTATGCTTTATTTATGTTGGTTGGTTTATTTGCATTCATTTTCTTAAGGGTTTTTTAAGATGGTTCATGATTTGCCAATTTTAAGTATCTTGATTTGGTTACCAATTCTTGTGGGTTTTGTCTCCTTACTAGTTGGAGCAGAGAGCAATAAAAAACAGTATTTTTTAATCTCTATTTCTAATATCACATTTTTTCTATGTAGTATTTTATTATTGTTTATTTTTTTGTCTTTTGATGCAACAGATGTTTCCTTCCAGTTTATCGAAAATTATAGTTGGATACAAAGTCCAGATATTAATTACAAAATTGGCATTGACTCCATATCATTACTTTTATTAATTTTAAATACAATAATATTTTTATTGATATCAATTCATGCTTACGGTGTTGTTACTGAAAAAATGTCACAATACCTCGGAGCTTTTTTAATTCTATGCGGCGTAATAAATGGTGTTTTCTGTGCGCTAGATTTGTTACTTTTTTACATTTTTTTTGAGGTTACTTTGATTCCCATGTTTATTCTTATTGGAATTTGGGGAGGGCCTAACAAAATATATGCATCAACAAAATTTTTTCTATACACTCTTTTTGGTTCTTTACTTGCTCTTTTAGCAATTATTTACATTTATTATGAGGCAGGAACTTTCGATTTAGTTAATTTGAGACAACAGTCTTTTACTAATGGAGTAGAAAATATTTTATTTTTTGCATTTTTTTGTGCATTTGCAGTTAAGATTCCAATGTGGCCCATACATACCTGGTTACCTGATGCACATACAGAGGCACCTACCGCTGGTTCAGTTGTTTTGGCGGCTGTTTTGTTAAAATTAGGAGGTTATGGTTTTCTTAGAGTTTCATTACCAATATTACCTGATGCGTCATTATTTTTTAGTCCTTTAATTGTTTTTCTTTCTCTTATAGCAATTATTTACATTGGTTTAGTTGCTTTAGTTCAAAAAGATATGAAACGATTAATAGCCTATTCTTCAATTGCTCACATGGGTTTCGTTACTCTTGGTCTTTTTTTGTTTGATGATATTGCAATCTTAGGTTCTATTTATCAATTACTTTCTCATGGCTTTATTTCAGCTGCTTTATTTTTCTGCATTGGCGTGCTTTATGATCGATTTCATTCAAGAAATATTATAGATTATGGTGGTTTAGCATCTAAAATGCCTATATTCGCCTCATTTTTCTTATTCTTTGGAATGTCAAATGCTGGTTTGCCTGGTACAAGTGGTTTTGTGGGTGAATTTTTTGTAATTATTGCAGCTATTAAGTTTAATTTATGGATTGGAATTTTGGCTGCAACTACACTTATTTTTGGAGCAGCTTACACCCTTTGGATGTATAAGAGAGTTATGTTTGGGGAACTTAATGCGCAGTTCAATACAAGCCTAAAGATAAAAGATGTTTATTTATATGAAATTGTTATTTTTAGTATTTTAACTTTTATCATTTTATTAATGGGTATAAAGCCAAACTTTATAACAACTTTATTAGAAGGTAGTATTTACCAAATAACATCGGTTTATAGTAGTTATTAAAAATGATTGAATTATTTAACATCCATAATATTTACTTAGAAGCAAGTTTTTGTGCTTTCATTTGCTTAACCTTAATTTTGGTTTTCCTACCAAAAATTGAAAAAAATAAAAACTTTTGGTTTACCTTTTTTTGTTCACTAATAGCACTTGCAATTTATTTGCAATTAAATGTTCCATTCGTTGAAACATTAAGTTTTTCAAATTTATTTATAAATGATTTTCTATCATGGCACGTAAAAGTTAGTATATTAATAGGCTTTTTGTTAATAGCAGTATATTCGAGGAATTTTCTTCAAAGCTCAGATGTTAATGGCTATTTAGAATTTTACGTGTTATCACTCTTTCTTGGCTTGGGCGCATTTATTATGGTCTCGTCAAATCATTATTTGTCGATGTATCTTGGGCTGGAACTTTTAAGTTTAAGTACCTGCGTAATTGTTGCTTTATCTAATAACAAAAATTTAAATATTGAGGCATCGGTTAAATTTTTTGTTCTAAGTGCCTTATCTTCTGGTTTTTTACTTTTTGGCATTTCATTGTTGTATGGAGCTACTGGCACTTTATTCTTTAACGAATTAAGCGAAATAATGAATTCTGGTGATTATAATAAATTTTTATTAAGTTTTTCATTGGTTTTTCTTGTTTCTGCCATTGCATTTAAGATTGGTGTTATACCTTTTCATATGTGGTTACCTGATGTATATGAAGGTTCCTCATATACTTCGTTAACACTTATTTCATCAATTCCTAAAATAGCAGGTTTTGCATTAATATATAGAATACTGGATGCAGGATTTTTTCAAAGTTATCAATACAATGACTA
>Ga0181568_10000765_pt1 | contig 29178 bp, 43 predicted proteins | sample 101ome_20_FD_133758 | JGI IMG/M metagenome (GOLD analysis project Ga0181568, IMG submission 133758) | Coastal salt marsh microbial communities from the Groves Creek Marsh, Skidaway Island, Georgia - 101404AT metaG (megahit assembly) | ecosystem: Environmental > Aquatic > Marine > Intertidal...
ATCACCTCGTCGAAGTTGTGCTTGAGAGACAAGATACATTCTTCGAAGGGATACCCTTGTGCAATGCAGTTGTATGTTGTCGTATAGGCACCGATGGTGGAAGTTATATCCATACATCGATTTATATCGATCCAGAACCGTTCTGGAAGAGCTTTTAAGTGTTCTAGCATTGAATCAGGCGTACCTAATTCGAACCATGCTTCATTAGCCATCTGCACGTTATCATTGAGCTTGAGTTCACAACCAAGAATCTTCGCCTCAATCACCACTCTCGGGCATGTATCACCACCACGAGGCAAGAAACAGAACCCATTCGCTTCAAACATTTTATTGAGAAGCTGAGACCTCGTTAGGTTCGAAAACAATTCGTAGTCTTTCTCAGTCTTTTCGCACCAATCGATAGCATCTTCGGTACCTTTGATCCACGAATCAGATTTCTGAATTAACCAACCTCCTTTGTTCGTGCCTCCTTTCAAAAACTCTAATATTTTAAGATCGGACTTATCGAAAACAGAACCGAGCACTCGACCTTTGAACTCCAAGAAGGGAAATCTTTCTACGTATCTCTCCTCTTGTTTCGAAGACATCCAGAATACTTTCTCGGCACCGAAGAAGAATGCGGACACCAATTTACCTAATTGATCATCATGACAGTCACATTCTTCGCCTGTTTCGTGTTTGTGTCGCTCTATTGATCGATACTTACAGAACTTGTAATCATATTCTAAGACAGCATATCGAAGATTACCGACTATAGACGGGATTAATTGCAACTGAAGTTGAGATGCATTGCCAAAAATCCAAAAACACTGCTGATACTGTTGTAACGTTGCTATCGTTACATCTTTGGCATTTATTTTCTCATACTCAAAGGGACAAGCTTCAATCAAAGCTTCTGTAGTTAATTCGGCTCCGCCGATATATTGGTCGGCAAATAGATCTGCCACAAATACTATTTTCGTCATAAACACTCCTATACGAAGCTATTTTATGACGAAAATCCGATATGTACAGGATTAGATAGATGAGAGAACTACGTCCCATACGGTTGCATTGCTTGTTTTGAATAAATAAGCTTTTTGAAATGCTTCCAACGTAAAATTATCCCGGAGAGGGGGATCAAAAGACCCAATATAAAAATGTTCTGTCGCTGCGATACTGGAATCATCCTGTATGGACATGTCGTGTACACTTGCATTCATAATTGTGATCTTTGTGTACGCTGGATACGATGAGGGAGGAGGAACAGTTAGATTTCCAGAAAAATTTGCGGTATTGACGTAAGAAATATCGTTATACTGATTTCCTGATTGAAGAGTTATATTGGCTGCTGTGTCAGCGTTGTTAACTGTATTTATCGGGCCAACAGTTGAACCACCGGTTTGATCGATCAATTCGTATTGATATTGCTCATCCACACCTGCGGTTTGACTGATGGCCATGCCTGTTTCCAGAGCAGAGGCTGTTGTAGAAGGATAAAGAATGTTTGTGGTGGAATACTGACCGTTGGCCATACTATTTGCCGTCATAGTCATCGTTGGACCCGAACCAGTGATGGTGTATTGAGTAGATTCAGAGCCGTTTTGGAACACTGCCATAAGCGTTCTTAGGTCTGCTCCCAATTGATCGTTTGTGACGGCTGCACCATTTATAGTTGCACTCTTCGTGATCGCATCGAAGCCTGTATCGGATGAAGCAGTGCCTGACGAATCATAAGATATCTGATACTCTGTGCCTCCTACCGTAAAATAGATAGTCTGTGTGACATAATCGTCTGCAATTGCAGAATGATCCAACGTTAGAACCGACGCAGTTCCACCTGTACTAACAACTCCTACAACTTTGTCTTCGTGTGACGCGTCGAGAGTAGCTGGTGTGGAAACATCTGATAAATCATTGAGGTCGTCGACTGTTGAATAACCTTGCGTGCTATGATCTCCCCAGCCATAAGCTGTGTCCCAGTTTGCAGAACCCGCATCGACAACCGTGTAAGTAGTAGTCCAATTCGCAGCATTCGTATTAACTGAAGTATAGGCGGAATCCCAGTTGGCAGAATTAGAACTTACTAGTGTACTTGTAGAATCCCAAGACGTGACCTTCGCAGTATCTATCGAGGAAGTTTCTGCTGTGTCTGTGTAAATTGTTCCTTCTTTCATCAAGATATTGTTCCCAACAGTGTCGAGATTGCCTCCGAGTTGAGGGGTGGTGTCTTCGACTACGTTAGCCAAACCACCTCCCCCGCCCCCGGAAACATCGGCCCAAGACCCATTAGACTTCAATCGAAGCACATTATCCACAATAGCGAGCTCACCGTTCTCAGCGGTGGGATCACTTCCAGTGTAAAGTCTCAATTTAATCTTATCGGTCTTGAAAGCCATTTTAATCTCCTAACAGTTATCTATTTAATTATAGTCCAGAACGGATTTCGTGATACCAATTGACAACAGGGCTGTTTGGATCGGATCGATCAACACACGCGTGGAGAAGGAACACTTGGCCTTCACCTACGGAGACGTTGAGACTGTCGTCGAAACGAAGATTAATAAATCTATCAGAAGTAGTAAAACCAACACTGTCAGTATCTCTACCGGTATTATCGTATGATAAGATGTCAGTGAATAATTTGAGATCATTGTCACTATTTGCAGTCTTTGCAGCATCACCATCACCAACAGCGTCAGCTTTTAAGTTCACAACTTCAATGTCGAATGGCTGAGTGCCAATAGAATAGATTTCAAAGTGCATCGTATCATACGGATCATTAACTGGAAGTTCATCGAGTTTCAACTGCAGTTTGTTGTTTCCACCCATGTTCAAAGTATCAACGATTAATTTTCCGCCGAGTTTGCCTTCAAGATGCGGGTGCACTTGATGGATGGCATTGCCTCCAGCAACGAACTGTGCATAACGATGGCATACGAAAGAATCTCTTTGTGCAATCGGCTTTGGAACGAAACCAGCGTTGTCACCCGCTTGATATATGAGTGCGTCGCCGGCTTGGACATCTGTTGTAGATACATCAGTTAAATCGTTGACTGTCGTTGCTCCACCGCCAACAGAGACAGCTTCGTTGATAATTTTCATTCCCATGTAGCCATGATTGTCACAACCATACCAGAACTCAGCTGGAAGAGTATCGTCGACAGTGAGTTCCACGTATAGACCCAGATTTTGGAACTCGGATGGAGTGTGAGCAGGTGGATCATTTGCTAGGCCTGTGAAAACCGCTTCGTATTCACCGAAATTATTAGAGGAATCACCGTCCCACCAAAGTACTTTGCCAGCGTGATTGGTTTCTAACAATTCTGATCTATCTTCGCTAGTGTAAAATCTTAATGGGTGTGCTGCTGCACCAAGAGCTGCTCCTCCCCCATCATACGCATTCGAAAGATGTTTTTGATAAAAACGATACTTACCGGCCTTCAATCGAAGTTCAGGATGAGGTATACCATCGATGTAGAATGCATTTCCACCACTTTCTCCAGAAGCCCCTCTCCATACGCTAGCAACTTTATTGTCGACAGCTACGCTGAAAGATTTCACGACAGAAGTAGAAAATGATCCAAAATATGGTGAATCTTCTAAGTTTTCTTGTGTCCAATCAAGGTCATTGTCCTTATCGTAAATATTTTCGAAAGCAGGCTTTCCGTCTATAGACGAATATAGTCGCCACTGTTGTAAAGTCATGTCAGCAAATGATCCGCCAACTGGAGGAATAGATCCAGCATCGATGTCTGGAATACCTGCGATTGCGTTGCGCACAGTGACGTAATCCTCACTAACACCAGAGGGTGCTTTATCTTTACGTCTACGGAGGAACTTCATCTTTCCGGTGGTTTCGTCGATAGAAATTTTCTGTTCGTCTCCAAGATACAACGAATTGTTCGACAAAAACAAGTGTCGAACTTTAAGTTCAGCTGTACCCAAATCGTAAGATGAATTGGTTTGTGGGATAAGATGTCCACTTTGATCAATTTTCCAACGAGCAGAGCCGTTTGTTGAAAACGTTATCTCACCGTCAGTTCCTGTATCAGAAAGCGCAACCGATGTATCACCAACTGATAGAGATGAACCACCGCCGCCACCAGAGGATACTACAGTCCAAGAGTTTGCAGCATTCGCACCATCATACGGATCCGTATTTCTTTTCATGAATTCGCCATTGGCACTATTAAAAATAATATCGCCAGCAGCGAATTTGTCACCTTGACCTTCGTCACCAGGACCAATCCCGTCGACAGATTTTATTCGTATTTCGCTATGTAATTTAGCCATTTGTTATCTCCAATTAGAGTATTGTTTGTTTTATACGTATAAACCGAACAAACTGAGATTAACTTAACGAGACTAAATATGCTCCATCGAAGCTTGTGTGAATAATTATGGAGCAGAATTTTTATATGGATGATCACTTGGAAGAGATCCTGTCAGGCCCCACTTATGTGCGAGGTATCCTTCCGCTTTTTCTACATCACTAATGTCCGTACTGCCTGTCCCCGGGATTGCCGCGACGTGAAAGTACTCTGCCATCCGGCCATTGAGTTTTTGTCCGGATCTGTTTCGCATCATTCGAAGATCTGAACATGTTGCATTCATTGAATTAGAGTAAGAGTGAATTGAAGTTCTTGTTGTGCCATTCAACCGACCAAAAACTTGGTTTCCAGACTTATTAAATACGATAGAGACGATTGTCCAAGTATCCCGGGAGATGGTTCTCGTAAAATCGTTCTTGGCTGTTCCTGATACGATAGAGTTGCCGCCATCATAGTCGATTTCTCCATTCCAACCACCATCAGATCCTGATGAAACCGCGTACGTTCGTGATCCATCGGCACTCCAGAAAGTGTCTTTCGTGCTGTCTGTGGCATGCCATTCGAAGACACCGATAGCCCAATGGTTTCCAGAGGATGCGTAAGGTCCTCCACCCGAAGAGATTAAGGATTCGCTCCCATCGAAATCAAATACATACATCCCATTCAAGTCAATGAGCCTCGTTGGATGGCCATCTACTTGCATATTAAAGTTGCCCGATTTATCGTATTGCTTCGAAGTATTAGTGGAACTTAGAAGAGTTGAACCACTTACTGAATAACTAGACGTATCACTCGCATCAATCCAAGCTGCAGTCGTTATTGTAGATGGATCCCAAGGTTCTATAGAACTCAATCTTACTGATGATCTTTTTCCACCCTTGAAAGATCCTGACATTGATCCAATCATCGTTATCCTCCAAACGGAACCATCTGGCCGAGTACAACTTCGCTGTCAGAAAGCTTGAATATAGTGAAAGAGAAGACATCAATACCGTTTGCAGTAGGAGTCGGTGCTTGATTATCCATCCACTTGATTGTTGTGGTGGTCCCAGATCTTGTGTCAGTAGATGAAATCGTAATTGACGATGGGATTTGGGGTGAGCCATCTTGTGCAACAATGATAGTGATGTTTGTACCGCTGTTATCTGAAAGTGCAAAATTAATAAGATTCACTCTCCAGTCTTCTGAATATGGAGTACCATGAAATATTTGACCCAATTGGCAGTCATAATTAGTGTCCGATACTGACGAAGGATTTACGGTGACTATAGATTCTGCAATCCCTGTCTTAATAAATAGTCCTTTCCCTACTTGGACACCTTCGAATTCAGTTCCATTATGCCGGACTAGTCCGTCCGCTTGGTCGTATACAACGTCGCCAGATGCATATTCACTGACTCCTGTTGCAGATGATGTGGTATCGATTTGTTTTATTCGTGTTTCTGATTTAAGTACAGGCATTTAGGTCTCCTACGTAGAAGTGATATAGTATATTTTCCCAACGAAACTTGAATCACTAACATGTATTGTCCAAACGCTTGAATACGTAGCCCACGCATTCACGTTATCACTCGGTGTGACCACCACCTTGAGACTTGAATCACCTAAATCTGTGTCAACTGAAGCTGTACTACCATCGAAAGAAACGTAATTATTCATTATGGATTTCCTTCGCCGATGTGTACGTATATCTTTCCAGTGAAACTAGAATCACCCACGGCTACGGTGATGTCGAAAGAGCCTCCACCGTTCGCACTAATCGATGAAATCCAAACATTCACATTTTCGTTGGCAGAAGCCACAGCGATTGGAGAATTATAGACCTCATTTGTCGTAAAAGTCAAAGGATCTGGAACGCTTAAATCGATTTCTCGAGATTCTCGAACAGCATTTGTATCTCTATAAAACCAATGCGGACTCTTACGTTGTAACGGATATATCTTTTTGAATCTATTTAGATCTAATCTGGTACGAGCCATTCGAATCTCCTAGAGAATGTTCGATGCCACGCTAGCTAGGTCAGAACGTTGTCCTTTGGATAGGTTTACGTGTGCACAGAGAGGTGAGTTTTGGAACTTGTCAATAACTATGCTTAAACCTGAACTTTGTCTGTCGATATATGGAGTATCGATTTGGTCGATATCACCTAGAAGAACAATCTTAGAGTTCGCACCCATACGAGTGATGATTGTTTTGAGCTCATGTACAGTTGCGTTCTGAGCTTCATCAACAATAAGTATAGAATTATTGAACGTCCTTCCTCGGATATACGGAATTGGCGCAATTTCTATGTCACCTTTTTCGATCATCATCTGGAAATACGAAGTATCTTTGAATGCGTGGCGTACGTTATCAAGAATAGGCATCAACCAAGGTTGCATTTTTTCTTCCATTGAACCTGGGAGATAACCTAAGTCACGACCAACAGGCTGGAGTGTTCTTGAGATAACGAGTCTGTCGTATCCAATCTTCATATTTTCTGGCAATGAAGCTCCTAACGTGCTTCCTCCGGGTGTGTTACCTGATTTCAAACCGTACAATCCGGCCATCAGAGCGAGGAATGTCTTACCGGAACCAGCAAGCCCGGTTAGACACACGAGTGGAATCGAAGGATCGAGGAGAGCCTCGATAGCGAACGATTGTTCCGCGTTTCTAGGTTCTACACAGATAAGACCTTCCATCTTTCGAATCATCTTCCTGATAAAGCCTTTCCGATTGATACCTAATAACGACTGATTCGACTGTGATTTACCAATAACAAATTGGTTTTCATTCAATCCAGATTCAGGTAGGAACAGCTTTCCTGTTTCGTAGAACTCGGCAAAGTGTTCGGGTTCTAATTCGATTTGTTTCCACCCGCACAAGTTATCTACATCTTCTTCAACTCGATCTTTCAGATAATCTTCTACGCCCAGACCGACTGCATCACACTTCACTCGAAGATTAATGTCTTTGGTGATTACGTATACGTTGTCTTTTTCTGAAGCTAAGTGCAATGCACAACCAATGATGATGTTATCGTTGTATCCAATGTCGAATCCTTCTGGCACACATTCGTGAATCTCGTTAGAAAGCTCGAATCTATATCGCATGTCGAACTCTTCTTTTGTTCTCCAACCATATTCGTCGACTGGGATGGATCTCATTTCGTCCAAGAATCGATTGACATATCTTGCATTCTGTCCTACGAGGCCTTGTCGTTCCTTAAACTTATCAAGCTCTTCTAGAACCACGAGAGGGAGGACTATATCGTTACCTTCGAAAGAGTGAATAGCTTGAGAATCATAAAGAAGTACGGAAGTATCGAGAATAAAAGTCTTTCGCATATTGTTTTCCTTGTAAAATTAATTTTCGCACTTTATAATAATTCATTATAGGAGCATTTTATGAATGATAAAGACGAAACTTGTTGGCAAGCCAACGAAAAGAACGAGACGCCTTGCCAAAACAAGGAGTGTCGACTTTGGCTTAAGTGTAAAGCCAAACAAAACTGTACGATCATAGCGGCGCAAGAAGGTCCTCTAACATTACAAGAGATAGGTAATTTACATGAATTAACTCGCATGCGCATCTGCCAAGTCGAAAAGGAAGCACTAAGAAAAATTAGAGAATCTGTCTTAGGTACGTAGATAAATATGAAGGGTAAAACTAAAATGGGCGGAACAATGAGTCCGCCCATCTAATTTGTTCAATAAGAAACAATTACTCTTTATCAGCTTTACGAGCCTTATCGCTTTCAACGGTGATTTTCACTAGTTCAGCTGCTTGATTCTTCAATAAACGAAGACCTTTTCGTGCTCGAACACCGGCAGATACATTTCCAGCCGCGTTTTTGTGAACGTCCAGATCGATGGATTCGATAAGAGTTTTGATCTCTTGCCATTTTGACGTGATGTCGTTACTCATAATTACTCTCCTGTAATGATGTTGGATTTAGTCCCTTCACGAGACTGGGTTATTGATTGCGTCAGTTCCTTCATAAGGCTGACATTTTCTAGCTCCATCGCTAGAAGATAGATCATTTGCTCGAGTTGTTTTTGATTCACACCGTATTCAATCACGGTTTGAACGATTTCTCTCGCTTTGATTTTATCTTGAATGTTTTGTTCTTCTGTAGATGTGCCAAATTGTTTCGTTGTCATACGATTCTCTTTTGTAAGAAAGGTTCCAGACGATAGTTGCCGGGCCCAATGAACTTAAGGATCTTACCACTAAGATCGCCACCTTCGGTTTCTTCACGGTGTATAATAATAAAGTCACCCCATTTTTCATTTTGTAAAATGTAAAGTGCGTGTTCCCAATCAGGTACCTCGCAATCATACGTCTCAAGCATCTGTTTTACTCCGCTTGGAAGCATCATTCCACAGTCTTTCTTCGTCATCACCGCTCCCACTTCTTGTCCCGGAAGGATTTCAGATTTACATACGTCTATAACGTTATGAATTACACCACAATTGTTACATCTCGCATGTTTTGGAATAGCTGTATCGCTGTCATCGAACAAAGAAAACGCTACAAACGAATGATACTTGGGATTAGGATCCTTTCTGAACTGTGGTAAAACACAGTGGCACTCGATTAAATGTTTAAGTCCTTTCATACGTTCCTCACAGATAGTAATTATGGGTGGAAACGCATTATCGTAAAATTAATTTTGCTATCTTGTATGATAATCTGCACATCCTGTTGCGCACCAAGCGCCTGGTTTATTCACATACTCAAAACCACAGCCAGTCACGTAGCCATGTGCAGACTTATTCAGAACAGAACTAGGAAATTTATCGTCAGAGTTTATATCACAATGTACTACGATATGAATGTTTGGTAGGCTCTCTCGTATCTTCCAAGCGATCGATAGCGACTTTTCAACTTCTGTCCATAACCTATATCGTATCTCTCGGGGCATGTTGGCAGAATGTTCCTTAGAGTACCAATATGTGACACACGGATTCTGGTATACTGCTATGGCTGTTGCAAATTTTGTGCCTCTGGAATAGTATTTTGAATCGCAACCTACGTGAACTGTGTCATATTTCTCAAGATACTCTATGATTTTATCGAATTCCCATTCGTCATTTTCACTTAGCCACCATTTCATCCTTAACTCCAACAAGAAAACCACCAATATTAAGTATCTCTCGACGTAAGGATTGCGCAGTATCTTTTGCAGCGTCCACAAAACATCTAGGAAGAGGTCCTATAGGTGTTTCTACTTTTCCGGATGCTACGAAGCCGTTGTAATGTTTAAGAAGAGCATCGAGCTCTTCGAGAAGGTGTACGTTTTGTTTGTTCACCCAGATTTCTATTGCGTCATTTGATAACGATAGGATACGATCTTTATATAGAGTTTGTATCTCTTCTTCTTCAATTGTCTTTAATTTGTTTATTAAATTACGAATGTGTCCATCTACGTTGGCTTCTTTATATAAAGATAAACCAAATTGTGTCCATTCTAATCTGTCGACAACGCCCCACTTATCTTCGTTCAAGACACTTGCGGAGATCAAATCACCAAAGTGTGCACTAATGAGTTCTCCTTCCGTGATTGCACACATGTCTGCAGCCAAGTTTATCGATTCAATCGAATCTCCATAGGGTATCGGCAGAACATTCAATGCATTTCTTGTCCAATTAGTCGCTAGAGTCGCACTTATTTCCTCTGGAAAGCTTCTCGCTATGAGCAACACAGGCCTTTTCGAATCATGATTCCACTGTAGAAGTGAATTAATTTCTCCTACTGTTTCGGGTGCTCCTTCGATCATGAGCACGATTGGATTTGATAACTCGATATGTTCAACGTTCCCGATCATTCGATGAAACTGTGCGTCGAGTGATAACGGAAATCGAAAAGAGTTTCGATACTTGATAACTGTCTCGGATTCGTAAGAAGGCTTGAACATAATTTTTGTCAATGGGCCGACTACATCGTAGATGCTTCTGAATATATCTTTTGCTAGATCAGATCTAGATAACGAAAGAGTCGACTCTAGATAAGATTCTGAACTGGATCTCTCTGCGATCATATTTTCACAATCGATGTTGTGAAGAAACCACGGCACATACGAACCAGCACCAGGCTGCAGCCTATCTGCAGAGAGCATAGAGTCTAATAACAGGTTTCTTAAAAGTAATTCGACACCATCGAAACTGTGGCCCAGTATCCACTTTTGCATCTGCAGATGAGAAGTCCTGTGAATATCGTTGATCACGAAGTGTTTTTCAGTGCAATACAAGTCTAATAATGACTTGGACCACCGAAACCACCCGTTGTGTCCGACTGTGTCGTAGAATTTAGTCTTTATTTGCACTGAACAATCCTGTCAAAGCAGAGCTGAACTCTTCTGCAGTCTGATTAATCGCCTCTGCCTTCTTCAATTCCTGTCCATATTCTACTAGATAAGATCCAACTCTAGAAAATACTCCTAAACAGAACGCTATGATCGAAAAACTAAATGACTGACTGAACATTAATAGACTAAATATAACCAGAACTTCTGGCATTCCCAGTTTCACTTGCATCGTTCCCTCCTTATTAAGAACCCATAATTAATTCTAATTCTGTAAAGTGTCTTTGTACAAATTAATTCTAGAAATTATAATTCTAATATGAATAAATGGTACGTATACATAGTCGAATGCGCAGACGGAAGTCTGTACACTGGGATCACAACAGACGTAAATAGACGTCTTCTTGAACACAATTACTCTTTCAAGTCAGCAAAGTATACTAGGTCTAGACGTCCTGTACGATTGGTCTGGTCCAAAGAAGTTGCAGACCGATCAGAAGCCTCCAAAGAAGAATGGAGGATTAAACGATTGAAACGAAAGCAAAAGCTTGAATTAATTCAGGGTTTATGATACAGGAGGAAAAGTCATCCAGGGCGAATCTTCTTGTGTATTGTTAGAGGCCCATGCGATGAAGTCCTCGAGAAGTCTTTCTACATCAGCTGGATCGTTTGTTTCAGCTCCAGCTGCGAAACCATTCTTGACAGCATCCGGCGATACACTCGAGATGAAACAACCCTCACCGGTGAAATCGCTATGATTTTTTTGCACATTGTATGATTTGTAATCACATCTCGCTTTGATACCTGATCCCACCAACGTAAAATAGAACATGTCCGGTGGACTACCGTTTCTGCCGGGCATAAGTTGGAGGTCATCACCAATACCACCACCTCTGATCATGTCAGCAACCATCTGTAATTCAGGTTTCAGTCGGTGCATCTTTTTTGGCCTTAGAGGTCTGTTGGATGCGTAGTCCCAGTTTGGATCGAAACCTATCGTTCCACCGTCCATGCCTATCCCTATCATCTTTTCTCTGTTTTGAGATTGTCTAATAACTTCTGCGTCACTCTCACCAAACTCTAGGATAATTTTTCGTAAGACTCGTCTTAATCTCGACTCTGTAATTCTCATTGTTTTCTCCCCAAACTAAAATCGGTACAACTACTGAGTAATTATACCGATTCACACGAAATAGTATGACTTTATTAAGAGTCACGCCATAGGTTATTCGATGCGTACGTTAGGACTTCTTCTGCAGAAGTTTCGTTATAGCCGTATTCGTCCATTAAAGTCTGAACCATATCGCTGTATTTTTGCTTTTGCTCATCATCTCGGGTTTTGCTCTTAGTGACAATCCTCGCCATGTCCTTCACAGAGTTTATCAGATACGATTCGATCGCTTCCTTCAAGGGTTCATACGATTGGTAATCTACTTTAACGCCACGACGCATTTTTGCGAACATATACGCGGTGACATCTGAACGGAAACCTTGTCGAGAAGATCCCGTGATACCAATGAGTTCCTCGATGGACTTCATAAACCTTTCATCTGGTTCTCTTTCCTCTTTTGTAGTGCGACACTTAAGCTTTTGCTTCGTGGTGTACGCCTCTGCATTGTCAAGATAGGTGTCGAATAATGACTGAGCTTGTTCTTCGTACGCAGTGATGAAGGCTTTGGCGATTTCTGTTTCCAAAATCTTCAGATATTCTTCTCTCACAACGTTCTGTACGATTTCTAAACACCTTTCTCTAAAATCTTCATCTACGATTTGTTCTTTCACCATCTTTGTGAGTGATTTCATTACGCCGATAGGCGTGACACAATGGTTTTCACTCATGACCAACGCATGATCAATCGACTTCATAATGAATCGTGTAGAAATACCGTTCATGCCTTCTTCACGATGTTCTTCTCTTAGATCGTTGATGTCGATATTCTTGACTCTTCCCTTTTCAATCACTTCCTCACCGTTATAGATTTTCATCTTCGTAAGGAGATCACACTTGCCTGACTTCTTCAATCGACTCATGATGGAGAACATCGATGCAACCTTAATAGTATGAGGTGCAATGTGAGCTTTGAAGTCTGATCTTTTAAGAATCTTTTCGTAGATCTTAATCTCTTCGTTTAATTCGAGACAGTATGGTACGTTGATCTTAACGACTCGGTCGAGGATCGCTTCGTTAGTATGCTCGGACTTAAAACGATTCCACTCAGATTCGTTGCAGTGAGCAAGAATAACACCGTCGAAGAAAACCATATCGTGCTTACCAGGCGCCGGTACACGCTTTTCCTGTGTCGCAGTAATAATCGTATGTAGGAACTCAATCTCATTTTTGAAAACCTCGATGAGTTCGACGATTCCTCTGTTTCCTACATTGAATGCACCTGTAAGATTGAGTACTCGTGGGTCATCTTCTGAAAACTTATCCAGCTTAGATATGTCTTCAGATCCGATCAATACGGAAACATCTTGCGAATTTGCATCCATTGGAGGTACAGAGGCGATCCCTCTACGACCTCGTTGCGAGAACGTGGAAGTCTTAACCTTAAAGTTTTCATATTTACCATCGTAATCTTCGAGGAGCCGGTGTCGAGCTACGGGACTAAGATCACCTTCGATCTTGACTCCCAACATGTCTTCGAACTGAGGTCGCAGGGATCGGGGGAGCAACTGAAGTGGTTCCCCTCTCTGTGGATCACCATCGAGGTGGTAGTAGACTTCACCATCGAGTGCATCCTTGATGTGTTCGGTCAGTGCGGACTTTCCGGCACCTACTGGACCCATCAATAACAGAACTTGTCTAGATTCTTCTCCTCGCAGTGACGCACTCTTAAGGAAGTGCATCAATTTTTCGATGACTCGTTCGTTACCAAAGAACTGTGATTTAAAGTAATCGTAGATCTTAATGTTGTCATCGTTAAAGATCTTCTTCTTTCGAGGATCTTCGTTATCCATCGTAGCTACACCATGCTGCTTGATTGCATCATACAATCTTTTGTGCGCAGGCTTTGCGATGTCAGAATCTTGTTGTAATTTTTCTAGGTACTCAAGGAAGGTTCCTTCGAACTTTTCTTCCTTTTTCTCCGATCTTTGTTTGTTGATTAAATCGAGAAATTTACTCATTAACGGCTCCTTAACTTAAATCTCGTATGGTGCGTCGTCCACCATTGTTATTAATTTTACCTCACTTCCCCAAAGGTGTGAAATGTGAGAGACGACTTTTTCAGCATATTGTATTTCGAGGTCACGTCCATCGTGTTCGTGATGTAACACTAATATATATCCATCTTCGATAGAATCTGCGTAAATAGTTGGAATAGAATTACCGGCAGTCTGTCGTAGCAGGACATTTTTTACGTTCTCCCATCCTTCTTCGTCGCTTACATCATCGACTTCGTAGTGATCTTTTTTCGCACTAAACGAAAATAGATTAAGCTCTTCGCAATCCTCTCGTGTCAGGTACTGTCTAATGAATGATTCATCATTGTGTACCTCTCTTGCGATGAAGCATTCCTCGAGACCATAACGTTCTTCGATCTTGTTGAACAGATGAAATCCTAAGTGGTACGGATTGATACGTCCTACGTGAGGTCTGACTACTTGATTATGAGACTTCAAGAATGGAAGATGTAAACCTTGCGGCAAATCAAGTTCATGAAGAATCTTATAGTGCCAAAAACACGCCCATCCTTCGTTCATAGTCTTGGTTCTGATCTGAGGCATGAAGTAATATGCTTCGTCTCTGACGATTTGCATCACATCTTTTTCCCAATCTTCCTTATGCTCACCATAAGCAGCGCAGAACCCGATCAGATCGTATTCAGGCCGATATGGCAGATCTCTTGCATCGACTTTATTCTTTCCGACTTTGTCGATATTTGCTAAACGGTATTGCTCATATTCTTCTGGAAGATTTGGAATGTCCATTGGATACCTAGGAACTTGATATGAAATCGCGTGACACGCATCAATTAGCGCTTCCACTTTTTCAATACCAATATGTGGATCTTCACAATACGATTGTATACGTTTCTTTGCGTTTCTCATGCGCGGTACAACTGTATCGGCGCGGGTATACCCGAAGTTTCTATTCATCTTGAAGAAATCGCTATGACCAACGCAGTGTGCCATGATAAGAATTTGCAAGTACAGCGGATTTTCCAACATCAAATAAGAGATACAAGGATCAGAGTTAATGATCAACTCGTAAGGTAGCCCGGTCATCCCGTGTTGGTATTGTGAGTGTTGCTGCTCAAAGGATTTACCATACGACCAGTGGCCATAATGTGTAGGCATTCCGTGGTATGACATGTTACCTAACATCTCAAAGTAGTCACATGTTTCGTATGTGATAGGATACCAATCGAGGCCGTGTTTCTTTGCTATCTCACAGATTCGATCATCCCAGTCTTGTAGGTCTTGTAAGTTCCAATCACTCATTATTAACTCCTGAAAAATTCTCTAAATACTTTCCACACGTCATCTTTACGATAGATACGACCAATCTTAAACTTTTCATCTTCGTATGGTTCGTATGCTTCGGACAGTGTTGTTCCGTTACCCCATCTGATGCGTTCATCTTCGGGTGTGATCTCACAATAACCGTAGAACTGACACATCTGTTTAAGAGTTTCGTTAGAAGCGATGGTTCTATCCATATCTTCTCCCCAGTTATCCCCGTCTGAACAGTGGAAAGCATAAAGATTCCAAGAGCTAGGGTTGTATCGCTTGTTTGCTTGTTCGATAACATAGTCGATACAAGGTGAAACCATCGTACCACCACCTGTACCACGACCGAAGAACTTATCTTCGTCTACTTCGTACGGCTGAGTATCATGTGCAACGAATACAATTTCTGTCTTCTCGTATTTGCTTCGAATAAAATGATACAAGAGGAAGAAAAAAGATCGTGCTAAATATTTCTTATCGGTAGTCATCGAACCGGATACGTCCATCATAAAGAAAATACAAGCATTGGTTGCAGCCTTTTGTGTCACAGTGATATGCTTGTAACGTAAATCTTGCTCAATAAAAGGAAATACTTCATCTCCTGTATCTGGATCTACCTTTATATCGCCTTGTTTCCGAGCTGCCATCTTGCGTTTAATGCGTTGTTTAGCTGATTCTTTCTTAGAAAGTCTTGGTCTGATGCCATCAGAACGATACCCTTTGCGTTTGAACTTCTCAGACAAGATCTCTTTCATCTGTTTCTGTTCCATATCGGGTAATTCGAGGTCTTTGAAAAGGTAGTAAGCTAACTCTTCGAGTGTCACCTCGACATCATAGTACTCCTCACCGGGTTTGTTACCTGCTTTGTCGGGTTTACCCTTACCTTGCTTTTGTTTCTGGCCAATCTTCTGGCCTCTCTGAACGTCAGCATCGCCACCAGAGCCTGTTTGTTGTTGATTATTAGATCCATATACGAACTTATATTCCTTTATTCCTCTGACAGGAATACGAATCTTCTTCTTGCCGTCTTGACCAATGATGGATTCTTCAGCGACTATATCGTGAATACCCTCTCGAATAGCTTTTTCTATCTTTTCTTTATGTCGACCACGATCCTTTGCGCTTCTATCTGCGTTTGTTCTGTGGTGTGAAAATACAGATCCCATGTTGTGCTCCTCTTTAGTGACATTTTACTCGAGTGTGTCACGATGTATACGAATTAGAAATGGTTAAATGCCCAATGAACAAAAGGTCTAAGGTATGGATACATCAATTTCAACGCTTGTTGTTCCGTTAACCAATCGAATCCATCGTGTTCATACTTGCCTGTGATGGGATTCTTCTCAATGATCACAGGTGTGTCTTTTGGAATCTCAGCCATCCACATCGATAGATACGAAGTTTTGTAAGGTCCTTCGATAATTTCTGAGGGATGAATAACAATTCCCGTCTCTTCTTGCGTTTCTCTTAATGCGCATGCAAAAGACGATTCACCCGGGTCTTCTGTTCCTTTTGGTAAATCGTATGTTGCGCCTTGCTTTCGCCTTGTTGCGATGTCACCGACAAGCCCAAGTATTTTTGGTACGTCATTATCGTATGTCATTAAAATTATTCCTGCTCCCATTTTACCCTCCATCGTTCTTCAGCCAATTGAATCGTTTTCTCGTATCTAAATAATCTAGATTCTTATCGTTATCATACGCTTCTTTTTCGAAAGGTATCATGTAATACGCTGTTTGGCCATCTCGGTACCGAATATAATTCCAAAGATAAAACATGTAGTACAACGGGATGAATCCAATCACGCCACAATCGATGTATTGTTGCCAATGAATTGCTTCATGGTTCTTGGTCTCTGCAGACATTTCGCCTCTTGAAAAAACAAAAGGGCCAATAGTGATCGCACCAATATCGATTGGTGCGAAATAAGAAAGGATAACTGGTATCTTGCTATTTTCAAAAAACCAAGGCCTTGAATCTTTAAACACAGTAGCTCTCCAAAGAAGGGGGACACTACTAATTATCTAGCTTCTCTTATAATCGTCTGCTAATCGTACAACATCGTCTAATTCAGGAGATGAGCACTCTATGAGTACAACATCTTCTGTTTCGTCAGCACCGAATCTATGAACTTGCTTGGGGGAACAATGGAATGTGTCTCCTTTCTTAAGTACTATATAATCGTTATCATCGTCACTTTGCCAATTAAGGAGCATGCCAGATAGAACATATATGGTTTCCTCTTTTTGTTGGTGATACTGTAAACTTAATCTGTGACCCGCTCTGATCGTAATTTTTTTCATAGCGTATTTAGGTGTAAGAGAAAGTAGTTCCTCGTGACCCCAAGGCTTCTTCGTTATCTTTGGCTTCATTGTATCCCTCCGCCCAACCTTGGAGCTCAACCGCTTCCAAGTTAAATCTATCTGCGTTTTCGACCAAGTCGCTGCTTGACCTAATTTTTCCTCCGCCAACTCCCGTGATGACTTCGCAACCCACTTGCTGACAGATCTCCCATTCAGGAATGTTCGTAGCATCCGTTCTATCTCCACCTTTAGTAAACCATTTTGGTCTAATTGTATTGATAGCTTTTACGACAGTAAAGTCATCATTCGTATAGAACCAAGGTAGAACGACATCTACACCTTTGATACTATGAACAATTTCCATCCGGTCTTCCAAAGACATAAAGTTATATCCTTTCTTTGCTTTCAAGAAATCATCACAGTTTACAAGTATTGTGACCAAAGGTCTACGACATGATGGGAACTTCTTGGGATTATTCGCCATCTTTACTGTTTCCTGAATACATCGTAGGTGACCCACATGAAGAGGATCGAATCCGCCCGATGTCAGCATGATGTCTTGCGAGTATTCAATTACGTCACGACATAGCTCTCGCCATTCTAGGAACTCATTAATATTCTTAAAAATTGCCATCGTTATCTCCTCGCGAGTATCGCATATTCTGTCAGTGGTTCTTTTTCATTATCTCTATCGATGCAATGGCCTTTGGTACGACCAGCTTTCGTATGAGAATTTTTAGTGTGTAATTTTTTATACGTCACAATCGATGATCTGTTAAATCCACCTGCGGAAATAACATCCTCAAGTTCTCCTAGAGTGAGTAATCCCTTGTTAGAATAAGAAAACATAAGATATGGTGATTGTACCATCGATAGGATTCGTTCAAACGAAGGTATCACAATGGATTTATCGTTATATTCGAGATCTCCACAGTATCCTTCTAGTTCAACTCTTCGTTTTGCTCTACCTGATACCTCAGGCTTGTCGTTTCTTACGAGATTATTCCACAGATGGTAGAAAGAATCGTATCTACATCCTCCTGTACGTGACACTTTCTTATTATTTGTACCGTAAGGAGGGTCTATATAGGTTATGTCAGTTTCCACTTTGTCGATAATGTCGTACATATCTTTACAGTGAACCACATGGCTGTGTTTATGTGACGTTTCTATCGGAGGTAATTCGAGGTGCAGTTTTCTTAACTTACCTTTCTTCCAATCTTTAAAGTATCCTGTTTGGTGACCCATCCAATTTGAAATCTTTGACACGGCTAATATAAGCGAAAGAAGGAGAACTGACTTCTCCACGTGATCATTTGGATATATGTCATCTATCTTGTACCGAATTATATCGATCTTTCTTGCGTTGTAGTCGACCCAGGGCTTGGGATTGCCATCAGATCCGATAGAACACCCGTCGTTGAACGGTGCACCGTATGTGTTCGCATACCAGCCGTCTGTCGACCCCCAGAAAGAATCGGGCATTGCGTTTAGTCTGTCAATTAAATACTGAAAATACTGTAAGTTTTTTGTATTCTGTAAATAAGATTCTAGAATCACCTTTGTGTACGATTGTCTATCGTTAGCGACGATCTTGTACTTGTTTCTAAAGTGATGTGACACTCTGCCAGAACCAGCGAATGCATCGAAAAAAGAATTGAGTTCGGTTCCATCGAGGTAATCTTCTAAAGAGTCTTTTAGAAACGGAAGAAGCTTACGCTTGGAACCCATATATGGAATAGTTTTCATTTAAGTGTCTCCTTGAATCCTTTTGGAAACACATCTTTATTCTTGTCCCAGAATCGTTCCCAATCGGCATCTAGGATATATGTGACAGCTGTATCGGTATCACTACGTACAGATCTACCAACGGACTGTACGATCACCTTCGCTGTTTGGAGAGGATACCACCACTTCCATTTATTCATCCGTTTCTTTACGAGCTTGTCGCCTAGGTATGGATATGGCACTTTACAGATAATCTGGAACCGACTGAGATCTCCTTTCAGGTCGACACCTTCTTGCATTGATGGCGATAGAAGCACCGTAGGACGAGGATCTGCCATGTGTATCTTCAATTTCTTTTCTCTATCTGCAGATGTATGCGTTAGTAGACGTTTAGATCGAACATTTCTTTTGAGATACTGTGCGATTTTATACGAGTGACAATGGATAATGCCTTTCTCGTTCGGATGAGCGTCGAGGATTGCCTTTACAGCTTGTGCCATCTTGGGTAAACCCGCATCTATATTCTTGAATGACATAGACGCGATAGGAGATACGATGATTGGTCGGTTCTCTACGGGGAATGGTGATGGTATCGATATGAATGCGACCTGCTCGATTGGTAATCCTAGTACTTCACAAAAGGCCTCTTTATTCATGACCGTTGCTGACATAAGGAGAACCTTCTTTGCACTACGAAAGAGATAAGGTTCTGAATATGGACCAACACAAATTGGTTTAAACTCGTACTTCTTCGTATTCTTTACGTCTGTTTCAGTAATGTTCAGGATCCAATTGTCTTTATGGTACGTCTTGATGAACCTTGAAAGTTTGCAAAGATGTTTATCGATGAGCTCGTATTGGCTAGACACCTTTAAGAACTCCTTCATCTTCTTTTGAAGTGACAACTTTTCGATCATCTTCTCGTAGTGATATTTGATTGTCTCAAGTTTTGGCTTGTAAATGTCTACGACCCAACGAAACACTTGGTACTGTGTCTTCAATTGTGGGATTTTAAGCTTTAGAACCTGATTTGCGAAGTGTTCAGAGATAACGATCTCTACGAAATTACCTAATTCAAGCTCTGTATTGTGGCATTCGTCTACCACCATCATCGTGCGAGGTTCCAATTGTTGCGAATAATGCGTCTCGGCCAAGAAATATGAGAAATTAGTGACGCCATGTTCGCCATCCATAAAGTCTTGTTTCGCTTTGCGGTATCTACAACCCGTACCACCACAGCATTGTTTAAACTTCTGATCCTGTGACACTTTCATTTCACGTCTGGCCATCGCACAAGTCTTAGTTTTATAGTACTTGCATTGGAAGTTCGTGGAGGATTGAAGATTAAACATGCCTTTCTTTTGGAAATCACGCATGTACTGTTGCTGTAGGACCTTTTGTGTCGTAAGATAGTAAGTACCAGAACCCTTTACGTGTTGGTTATAGTACTGCGCAATCGTAAAACCAATCGCACTCTTGCCGACACCGGTTCCTGCCTCGATCACTACGAATCTTTTGTCATCATTGATAAATGCATCAAGTGCGAAATTAATCGCGAGGTCCTGCTCTGGACGTGTTGTGGGATACGGAAAAAATTGTTTCCAGTTGTGTGTCATACGAAAACTCCTGTGTATAGTTCGGTTATTGTATTATACACAGGTATGACAGATTTTACAACTCTCCAAGCAACATTCCGTAGAATAAGTCTTCACCTCTACGACCGACGTATTTATCGATAAATTCAGGGATAGTATGTTGTTCCATGTGTTCCGAATACCCAAAAGGATCCGGATCAGAAAGTCCGAACGTAACGTAGAATCCTTCGACATCATTCTGTAACCAGTTGGAGTATCGTTTACATTGAGACCACATTTCTACCATTCCTTCGAACTGTGCGAACGTCATCTCGCTCCAATCTTTTGCCGCAAACCAGAATTCGTTTGCGTTGGAAACTTTTATCCATCCGTCAGGCATCGGCCACGGCCTAGCACTGTCATCCTGATTATACACTCTGTCCCAAAGCCAATCCGTATGATCGCAGCCTTCGGTGTCGCGGTAATTCCCTTTATCGTCAATGAAACCGAGAGAGTGACTATTGCATTGAAAATCGCTAGCCTCTAAAATTATCCTCCGAACAGATTCTCTAATCAGTTCTTCTTCTTCGACTGCAACGTCCATCTGACCTATTTCTTCTGCAGAAGAAGCAAACGGATTATCGTATCCTCTAGTATCCACTTTCTGTCTCCAATTCCCACGGTCCAAACGTACCTGTTTCGGACATCCATTCCATCACTTCTTCTCTCGTGTATTCATATATCTTTGGAGTTCTCGATACACGACCCATAGTGTCATCCCAGTATTCACTCTGATCGATTTTACCAAGGAGATAATAGATTGCACGTGGCATCTTTATATCGCGGCCATTTGATCGATCATGAACTGTATCGGTGGCTTTGTGAATGAGAAAGCAATGCCCGTATGGTACGCCGGCAAGTTGACCCTGGCCCATGACTTCTGCATGCACGAGGATATATTCGTCTGCTTCGCTAAAATTATTCAGCATGAATCTTCCGTGAACCTCGTAACAATCGCCTAATCTACTCATCTTCTTCCCATGGTATTTTTTCTACGTAGTACGATGGTGTCACTACGATTTGGTCACCAATAAGTATGTGATAAATCCAGTCTTGATATGTCGATGGTGCCCAATAACAGAAATTCTTTATGTCTACAACGATGCCGATCGAGTAGCGATAGCCCGAACCTCTTTCGCGACACCAGCACAGCTCACCGACCCTGGCGGTTTTCTCCCAGAACGCAGCGCTATTTCGCATATATGTTCGAGTCTTTCAATGTGTTCATAGGCATCCCAAGGGTTGGCACCCACGGAACATACACCATGCGCCGCTTGGCCAACGATGTCAAATTTAACTATGTTTGTCCCAGAATTACTCCAATTGGTCATCGCCTCAAACGTGGCCTCTGCGAGCTCTGCAGAGGTGACAGGCAGCACAGGGACACTTGGGCCTACACGAGTGTATCGAGATACTTCTGGGAAATCTTCGGCTAACTGCTGAAGATCCCAACCTGCGTACATTGCTGCGATAATATTTGTAGGATGAAGATGTACGACTGCTCTCGTATACTTTGCATATCTCTGTAGTTTGGCATGCATGTGTAATTCACCCGATGGGGTCGTTCCTTCCGGGACATCGATTCCCGCGGGTGTCAACTTACATTTGATCATGTGTTCTGGATGTAGTATAGTCTTACGCCATCCAGACGGTGTGATGTACAATATATCCTTTCCTGTCATGCGTAACGATATATTGCCATCCCTTGTTGTAATCCATCCTTTCTCGTACGCTCTGCGCATCACATCACCCATTGCTGTTAGCATGATTCGTACTCCTTTTCAAATTGCATAGTCCACTTTAATAGAGTCTCTTCGTGTGGTTCGTCTATTAATGTCATGTAATTTCTGAAACCCGTCGTGATAATCTTGCCTTCGTGTAAACACGTATACCTCACACCAAATTGTGGATCTGGATGTTTTTCCAAGATAGTAGCATAAAGGATTCCCTCTACAGACTTCCACTTGACCAAGTCACCTATTTCAAAATCTCGTATCATGTGCGCACCTTCCATAAACTATTCCGATCCCAATGATCCAAACAACGCCATTGTAATCGACTTTCTACAACTGTTTGGACTTTTCTTTCGCCACAGACACGGCACAGCTTGATTCCTTCGTTGGCAATGCTGTTGACTGCGTTTCTGATAGAATCAGGTACCTCGCCTTCACCGTTACCATTGTAAGGCTCGAGATATACCACGAATTGTCCAAACTTTTCTTTCATCTGAAAGATACGAAGTTTGTGGTTTTCGGCACAATCGGAGTTCCATTCTTCAATCAGTTCAATGATTTCGTCTATTAATGGTTCCCACGCAGGCACCAAACAAGGTGCGTAATGAAAAAGATCATCTTTCTTTAAGTATTTGTCTTTCATGCGTTCTTGAATCGCACTAAAATTCAGTTCCAGTTCCGTCTTCATTAATTTCTCTCACGTTGAAATAAGGTTCTATGTTTGGATGAGGCGATGGTGTTCTAAGAATATGATACACACGATCTTCTATTAAAACATCGAGCCAATCGTACCTTGAATCGACCTGAGGATGATGTTCTACTACGATACCTATCACTTCTTCTTCGTAGGAAGGCACGATTGCGATGGATCCTTCTCCGCAATCTATTCGAGTACCAGCGTTCAGTGCGACAATAGAATTAATCCTTGGCCACTTCTCTTTCTGCAAATTCTTCTCTGACATAAACACGCTCCAGCTTGGTTATATCATACCATTGTGGCCCTGTTTGTTCAAAGTACACAAGAGCTTCTTGATCTTTGATTTCTAAAACGATTGATGGTTCTGTGAAATATCTTGTTAATTTCGCAGCACCCGTGTTGTTCCATCCGTATTTATTGACGCCGATGACGAGATCTCCGACTTTAATTGGTTTCGTGGGGAAGATGCTCATGACAATATGTTCCTAGGACGAGAGATTCGTCTCTTCTAGATTTGGTGAAAGTCCCAGGAGCACCGCATGTTTCGCACATTTTACATGATAGAGTTTCAGCTAGATGGATTGCACCAAATACTTCTTCTGATATCGTTGATTGCGAACCCACAGGATAGTGATGCACTACGAAATGAAGTCCACCATGTCGTTTTTCTATCGAATAGATCTGAATCTTTGAGCCATGAACTTGATTGTGCCAATGGATATACTCTAATAACGATTGCACCAACGATTTCCAACCCTCAGGTGGATCGAACCTATATAGGTCTTCGAGTTCCTCTTCGTATTTTTCGACAAGATGTTGCTTCCAGTCCATACCTTCTCCCGGTTCAGGAGTTAATTATATCCGATAAATAAAATGGGCGTACGAAATTGTACGCCCACAACGAGATAATCACTAGTCTTATCTCACTCTACGATAAAGTCGAACAATTGTTGTGCATCAGTGATAACGTCTTCCACGTGAATCTTCTTAGGTTTCTGTTTATTAGTTTCCCAGTCGATTGCTTGATTGTGTTTCCGAAGGTCTGATGCAAACTTTACCAGCTCCAACTTAATGGCGACTGTGTCGACTTCTCCTGCAGGCTGTACAACTGTCGCTAGTTGTGCCTTAAACTCGGGTGGAAGGTCTTCGAGTGCTTGTGTAAATTCTTCTAAAGTTGGTTGATCTGACATTACGTCTCCTATTTGGTTTGTACGAACTTATATAATTTTTCAGCTTCTCCAATAATGTCTTCTGTCGTTGGCATCGTTGGATAAACTACCGTAGAAAAATCAAAGTTTGGATTCATCTTCAAGTTAAGATGTACATCTTCTCGTATTCTATCGGCTTCTTGATGGTATCTTGCGAATAGGATACCTTCGGCTTGTTTAAGTAATTGAGCTCGTAGCTCGTAAGGTGTAGCACTCATGTTATTCTCCTGTGTTTGATGGGTGAGTGTTATATACGTACCATCCATTTTAGTGGTACATTGATAATTATACCATCCGACAGTATTTTGTACACGAGAATCCTATTAGTCCCTGGAGGGAGAACCTCTAGAGTTTTATCCACGATCACGCCGACCCTACCCTCGTAAGGATGACCGGGTGCTAGTTGCACGAGTTCACCGATATTCAAAGAACTGCCCTAAAAGAGTTTCTGTCATCCACACAATGTCTCCATCGTGTAACACGACCCATCGCCAATCTACAACTGTGTCAGATTGGCAATCATTCGGATCGTCTGATTCGTAGATCTTCTTTTCTATTAACAAAGCTGGATGATCACCCCAAAAAGGAAGTACCATCTGGCCTGTTTTTGTATTTGTTCGAGGGATAGGCCATAGAACGTCACCTGCTTTCATCTTTTCTCCAAATATTTAGAAGACACATACACTTGTCTCACGCCGAACACGACACCGACTTCAAAATGTCTAGTTAATTTCTTGACGTGAAACACGATTCCAAATTTTGGTCGACTCCAATACCCGTGTCCTACGTATTCTACGAGATCTCCAACACTGATCATAGATCCGCCAATGGATAGAAAGTACCTAGATAACCCTCTGGCACTTCGAGTCGTACGAGACGCCATCCCATAAAGGGTGTTCTCAGAGTATCTTTACTTTCGGGAGGCACTTCTCCTTCGAAGGCTACAACGATGTGCTCGCCCATATCGTCAGAATGAAATAACACTCGATACTCTGTATCCCATTTCAAGATACATATATCGTGTAGTGCGTCTTCAACTTCACTCTTCGGAGCTTTCTTCTGTTTCGACAGTGCCATCTAAATACCTCTCAATCATTGTTATTTTTTGGTCTCCAACGAGAACTTCGTAGAAATGCATTGTGGGACCATTGTGTATAGGATCGAAGTCACACACTTCCGTTATAATGCCCACTTCCTGATGTAAGTGTTTGAATTGGTGGTGATAACGTATCTTTACAAGCTGACCTTCTGAGTATTTCGGACAAGATTCGACAGGTTGATTCCGGACCGTCGGTCTGTATCCCGTAATCTCCTGCTTTAATAAATCCTTCGTAATCGTTTCCCATGGGTTCGCATTTGTCACCGATGAAATAGATTCTTTCAAAACCTTCAAAATTCTTGAAAACATAAGACTTGTCCCACCCTGACGGGTATATGTCGAATGAAGTTTGCCCGCCTAACTTAATTACTGTCTTCTCGTGAAACAATGGTCGAGTTTTCATCTGATTCATGAAATTAATCCTTAAATCGAATGCATGGTCGAGTCCTACGAATCTTTTTCTCATCCTATCTGATGCATCTCTTCCAATCGGACACCAATTGATTGCACTTCCTCTATATTCGATTATTTCGTCAGGCACACGGATATATTTTCCACCGAGCGAGTGTCGCATTCTATAGTCTACAGCCCTTATATCGTGTATCAACCAATTCCAATCGAAGTCCGAATACTCATTGCGCATGTCGAGGCCTTGTGTACCGTTTACTGGATACTTGTGTATCTTCGGATGATCTTCAGAATAGTTCTTCCAGTCATTTAATTGTTCGTCCATGTATTCTAGACTCGAGCCAGATACTATTCCTAGTTCGTATCCATCAGCGATCATCGAATCTAATTGAACAATCATCTCAGTTTCGATTTGTTTTCGTGGTGGTGTGATCGTACCATCCATGTCTAACAGAATAACTTTTTTCATCAGCTCCTCCTACACGTATCATACTTAATTTTGTACGGTTGTTCAAACACTTAGGGGAGATACGATGTGGAGAGGATACTAAAATTGATGGGGATGGTAGCTGTTTTTTCGTTTATAGTCGGCTGTTGTGCGAAAAGAGTACCAATGCTAGTCACAGAAAGAGACATACCGATAGAACCAGCTTCTGTAATGTTCATGGTAGGCGCGAATATGGTGACAGAAGAACAAATGACAGGAACTGCAATTATTGTCGAATCTAACGAAACAGAGTCATGGGCTGTGAGCGCAGGCCATGTGTGTTATCCAGAGCCAAACGATCAGCTCGTGATGTGGAACGAGGTGTGGCTACTGATGGGATTTAATCATAAAGGCGATTACGAACCAATCTTTATGGTCGGTTTGGACCAAGTGAATGATACATGCGTGTTTAGAATCCCTATGGGCAACTTACCTGCAGTGCCGCTAGCTACGAAGATGCCGAATATTGGTGAAAAAGTGTGGCTTGGTGCATATCCACTTGGTGTCTATAATCCGGGACATACGCCGTTCTTTGAAGGATACTTTGCTGGCATCCTTGATGGTCGTGCTTCTTATACCATTCCAGTGACACATGGTGCGTCAGGAGGCGGTGTTGTGAACTCGGATGGAGAATTGCTAGGTGTTATATCGATGGCTTTGGAAGGATTCGAAAATATAACGCTTGTGTCGAAATTAGAAAACGTCCAGACATTGCTGGACGTTGCGAAGAAGAACCCAGAAAGGCTTACGATCATTCGTTAGTAATCGGGATTAGCACCACCATACTCTTGTTTCCTAACAATCGCTCGGATGGCAGCCCATTCTTTCTTCTGTAATGTCGTAAAATCCGAGTCATGAACAGGGATGGGATATTCGTAGCCCCACGTGTATCCTTTTTGGATCAACTCTGTCAACTGCTCACCATATTCTTTCTGTGCTTTTTCGAACATCGACGCATGTGGCAAAGAATTAAGGAACTTTAAAATATCGCCTAGTACTCGACGGAATCGATATGTCTGCTCAGATACTGGCTTTCGAGGTTTTCTATCTCGGTTGTTGTTTCTATTGTTATGATATTTTCGTGGATTTTCTGGTCTGGCCATTGAGACCTCCAATTTGAAGAGTTTTGGTATAGGGTGAATGTGTTAATTTATATTATAGTCGAATCTTTACAGTTGTTCAAAAATTGTTGGCCTAGTGGTGTCATCCCATATCGGCCTTCTTGAAGATAAATAAACCCGATGTCAACGAGGTTATTGACTAGCTCTTCTCTGATTGTCGCAGAACACGGGAACCGGGTGATAGTAAGCCACGTTTCATACGACAATGTTTCGAGTACGGCAAGCACCACTGTGGCCGGGACGATCATGACTTCGGCTCTTTCATCTGAATGAGGAAGTCACGACCTTTCTTTTCGAACTGAAGTTGACCAGTGGGACAGATAACCCAACCAAGTTTGGTGCGACACATGCCGGGATCGGGTGCGTAGCCATCGGTGAGGATAAGTGCACCATCGAACTTCTTACCGGCCGGCGAATGAAGATGTTTGGTGACACATGAGAAGTCGGTACCACCGCATCTTGTACGATTGAGCTCTACACGCTTGCCTTTACGTAGTTCACGTTCGGACTTGGTGTCGACCTCTGTATCGAAGTTGAAGAGAGTGAAGGTGACACGTTTAGCGAGACCATCGAGTTCTCCTGCGAAGAGTGCAAGGTCGGAGTCGGACACAGACCCGGACTGGTCGAGGTAAACGGCAATGTTGGCCTTGTAGTCGCGGTATGCGCCAGGGTGGATACCTGCGTACTTGCGATGGATACGGCGGATAGAAGAAGCACGGTCTGCACGACGAGACATACCACAGAAACGCTTGAGAACTGCTTGCCAAGGGATTTCACGTGATACCATATCTCGTAGCTTGGATTGCATGGATGCGCCTATAGAACCCCACGAGTTGGAACCATCGCATTTTTCGACAGCTTTGCGAAGTGCTTCTTGAACCTCACCTTTGATTTGGTCACGTTCTTCGTCGGACATTTCACCCCAACCTTCGTGGTCATCACCGCCACCAGGGACAAGGGTGACAGGATTACCGTCTTGATCGACCAAGTTGCCATTCTCGTCTAGTTGAACATCGCCATCTGCCAAGGCCTGTGCGAGGCTTTTGCCTTGCATCTTCTCTTGAGATTGGATAGATTCGCTGACTTCGGGATCGTCCATAAGCTGTTGGAAGTACCATTCGGCTGTCATTTCCTTCGGGAAGGACGCAATCTTAGCGGAGACTTTCGCATAACGGTCAGCAGCCTGTTGACCCATCTGTTCGATTTGTTCGGGAGTGAGAGGCTCGAAGGCTTTACCGGGTATGAGACCACCTTCGGGAAGCTCTCGTTCGTCAATGAGCGAGTTGATACCGAGGTCGGTAGCGTAGTTCCATACGATATGTGGCTCTTGCTTACGATTTGAAGTATGTTCAAAGATGATGTGATAAGCTTCGTGTTTGAGAAGACCTTTGATTTGATCGGGTGTGAGACCAGCGAGGAACTTACGATTCCATACGAGATGCATTTCACCATCTTTGGTGTATACGCCAGCGGTTGGCACCTGCGTGGTTTCACGCTTTTTGATGATTCGAAGAAGTGTGGCGAAGAAAGGCTCGTCCCACATAAGTCGAATGAGGTGAGGGGAAAGGTCGAAGGAATCGACAACTGATTGGTCTACAGTTTCTGCGATGAGTGCGTCATTTGACGTGGTATTTTGTTTTGGCATTTTGCCTCCTGAGTGTGATTGTTAATAGTTATACTATTAATTTAATTCCGATTGTTGGTG
>Ga0181568_10000774_pt1 | contig 29027 bp, 22 predicted proteins | sample 101ome_20_FD_133758 | JGI IMG/M metagenome (GOLD analysis project Ga0181568, IMG submission 133758) | Coastal salt marsh microbial communities from the Groves Creek Marsh, Skidaway Island, Georgia - 101404AT metaG (megahit assembly) | ecosystem: Environmental > Aquatic > Marine > Intertidal...
AAAAATTAAAACCGCGTCCTCAGGCAGTAAAAAGAATAATTCAAATCGCAACAAGAACAAACGTCGTAGCAATCAGCGACAGAGCAGACCTCAACAATCCAATCAGAAGTCGAGCAACAGAAACAGCAACCGACAACGCTCCTCGAACAAACGACGTAACAGGAATCGTTCCCGGAACAATCAGAACTAACCGAAGATGGTGGACGCTGGGGGATTTGAACCCCCGGCCTTCTGGTTGCAAACCAGACGCTCTTCCAACTGAGCTAAGCGCCCCTTACAGCCGTCCGTGTGGACACTTCCTTTTGAGTGTTTCATTCTGATTGCTCAGACGCAATCGATGGTAGCATCACGATCAGGACCAACACCTACGCTTGAACAAGGAATACCAAGAATGGATTCGAGTTGTCGGACATAGTCTTGTGCTGCTTGTGGCAATGTTGAGATTCCAAGACCGTTCTCGTTGGCGTGCTTTGCAACGACGAGCCATTCCTCAAGTGATTTTGATTCAAATCCAGGGACTGTCATGTAGATTGGTTTGCAACGTGCAAATGCGGATGCACTGCTTGGCATTTCTGTGATTTCAGCACCGTCCAATTCGTAAGCAACGCAGATCTTTAGTTCGTCTAGACCTCCCAAAACATCGAGTTTCGTTAATGCCAGAGAGGTGAAGCCATTGATTCGGTTTGCATGGCGCATGACAACAGCATCAAACCAACCACAGCGTCGCTTACGACCTGTTGTTGTACCAAATTCATGACCAACGATTCCGAGATGTTCACCAACATCATCCTCCAATTCGGTCGGCATTGCCCCATTTCCTACTCGAGTGATGTAGGCTTTCGTAATACCGATAACGTCGTCGACGTGACCTGGGTGAATGCCAGCGCCATGCGTTGCATTGCCGCGAGATGTTACTGAGGATGTTACGAACGGGAACGTACCTTGGTCAATATCCAAGAGACATCCTTGAGCTCCTTCGAGAATAACGCGTTCATTGAGTTTGAGTGCATTGTCAAGCATGAGGCCAGTGTTAGCGATACTCGATGAGTAAACGGAATGAATCCATTCGAGTTCAGAGGAAAGGCTTGTTGCATCAATGCGTACATCGGAACCTGCTGCTTCAAGCGACTTGTTCATGCGATGAGCGGTTGATTCTGCCCATGAACCATCTTGAACAACTTCAGCAATGTCACCAAAGCGTAGACCTATGCGGTTGATTTTATCAGAATATGTTGGACCAATACCTCGTCCAGTGGTTCCGATTTTCTTGTCGAGACTATCCATCGCCCGGTGATATGGAAGTATGATGTGGGCTCGCTCTGAAACGAAGAGTCGGTTGCCTCTTGGATCATCTCCGCCCGTCTTGATCCAATTCTCAACTTCGGTGTTGAGAACCCATGGATCGATGACCATACCATCACCGAGAACAAGGGAGCATTCTTGCCGGGTAATTCCGGATGGGAGGAGGTGAAATTTCAGCACTCGTTCACCAATGACGACGGTGTGACCTGCATTATTCCCACCTTGGAAACGAGCGACCCAATTTGCTTCCTCAGCCAATCGGTCGACGAGTTTACCTTTCCCTTCGTCGCCCCATTGTGCACCTAGAATGACTGTTGCTGGCATGTTCTTCAAACCAAACGAATGAACGAATGTCCTTGAACTATACGTTACGAATTGATGATTTTCTTGGGAGTCATTTGGGTCTATTGAACATATCTTCATATACTGTCGTTCAATCTTCTTTTCATAGTGAATTATTCAATACTATTTCCTAACAATCGGGCCCTTGCTCGGCAGTAGAATTGATGCAAATAAGACAAGCATTTAAATAGTCTGGAATACAATTACTAAACTCGGAGTTGAGAAGATGAGTGCAAGTTTTGATAGCGGAAGCGAGCGTACCCAGAAGGAAACAAATGTATCGAGTGAACGTCGAGTCCTCGATGGCCACACGAGACCGTGTGAAGAATGTGCAGCGGTCGACTGGAGCTTCGACACCACTCGAGGTGAAGTAACATGCAACAGTTGCGGCCTGGTTGTCGAAGAGAATGTACCAGACCCGGGCGCAGAATGGACACAACGCGACCGTGGTGAAGACCGCTCTCGCGTGGGCGCTCCAATGACGTACACTCTCGCAGATCGTGGACTGAACACCACAATCGATGTGCGTGACTTGAACACTGGAGCGGCGAGCCGCCACGGAATCTCAAGTCAGAGTCGTCGCGAATGGCGTCGTCGCCGAATCATCGATGAACGTTCCAAAACTCGAAAGAGCCGTGAGAGGAACCTCGTTAAGGCGAACCAATTCATTCGTGACCGCTCTCAACTTCCCGTTGCCCTGCAAGAAGAAGTCGCCCGATTGTATCGACGTTTATCGGACAAAGGCTACGTGACTGGACGTTCCATTGCTGGCGTAGCTGCCGCTTGTACATACCTCGTCGCCCGAGAAGAGAACGTACCGCGGCAAATTCCTGACATTGCTGAGCAATTTTCTATTCAAGAAAAGGAATTGTCACGACTTATTCGACAGGTGTCTCGAATGCTGAACATGCACTCCATCAGTTCTCCCGACCAATACATCGACCCATTCATGTCAAAGTTGGATCTTGCACCGTCGATGCGAAGTCAAGTTCAACACCTATGGTCGGTCATCAAACCTCACGATGATGTATGGCAAGGAAAGAAACCAATGGGCGTTGCTGCTGCACTGATTTACAAGGCCTGCAATGAATCAGGTTCCCCAAGGACACAATCTGAAATCTGTTCAATCGCCAATGTATCAGAAGTTACACTTCGTGGCTTGCTACGATTGATTGAAGGGCTCTTGGTGAAACTTGGAGAAGGTTCGCAACAGTGAGACCCTAAGTTTCTTGAGGCTGTTCACACTCGGTGGAACATGGGATTCAAAGCCAAGGCCCGCAAGAACAAAGACCAAACTTCAGACGATGGGTCAGGGAAAAAGAAATCCAGTCCTGGCGAAGTCCCTTGTGCGGTAAAGTCATGCGAACGTTTTGCTGACAAGAAACTCGGTGGGCGATCGCTTTCGTTTGATGATGCTACCGAAATGTGGGGTTCTGGGAACTTTGTTTCAACAAAAGGCAGGGTCCGTGTGTGCAAATCATGTTACCGATCTTGGAAGAAAGAAAACAAGAAAGACGACATGTATTGATTTCACTTTCACTTTCATTTTCGACCCTAGCGAAATCAGGTATACCGACTGCACTCAGCAACAAGGTATGCGTAACAATCGAACAACCGTACGGAGTCTAGTAACATCACAGGGAACATGCCTTGCAATGAGCGACGGATTGATCATCTGGGAGACTCCTGCTACCCGAAGAACACTTCATCTGAGGACCATGGCTACAGCCATACTCGGTGTGCAAGAAGACAATGTGACACTATCCAAACTCTTTGTGGGTGACAAGTTAGGTCAACTTCACATCGTGCAACTTCCTGATTTCACTCTCGTGTCAACCACAACCATCAGCCATGCTCCTTTGCGAGCAATGTGCATGAACGACAATTTACAGCTCCTTATTGCTGATGCAGAGGGCCGGGTTTGGAGTTATACCGAACCAGGAAAATCAAAACTCTTGTTTGAAACCAATCGGTCAATATCCTCTATCCGTTCTGAAGGAAACAAGATTCGAATTCAGTCTGGATGGGAACAGTGCATGTACAACAGCGATGGGACTCTTTCGAACTTGCAAGATGCATCAAACGCGTTTGGAGACAATCTCATGTTGCGACGAATGCGAGAACGCAAAGCAATCGAAGCACAACGCCGTGAAGCAGAGGCTCAATTGAGACTTTTACCATCTGCTTGATTCGTCTCTTGTTCCTTTCGAGGCCAAGCAGGAACCGGTTCATGCCAAAGAGACGTGTGAGCAGGTTTCGGCCACGAGCGTGGAAATACTCCCTGATTTTCGATGATGCTCTCTAGCGTTGCGATGTGTCGCTGAAGCGTCTCAGATATGTGTCCGGATCCCTTGAGGCTTGGACCATGCATAGGAATCAGTTTCTCTGCCCCAAGTTCTTTGAGACGCTCAAGACTCTCTCTTCCATCGATGAGATTACCTGTGGGAACGTCCCATCGCATTGGACGATCGGCCCTGGGCAACAATGCGCCAGCAATGACAGTCTTTGCAGAGGGAATGTGAACCATGAGATTGCAACTGCTCGGACCAGGTGCTTCGATGAAGTCAACGACATCACCATCAAGTTCGAGAGGTCGATTGAGATCCAAGTCTATCGCCTTAATACTCGGCATATCCGAATCAAACCTGTTGGCCCATGTTGTAAAAAAATCACCTGTAGCCAAAGAGGAGGTAGCTGCGGAGTGTGCCATGATGGGAGCCTTATCAAAACGCTCTGAAATCGATGCACTTCCACCGCTGAAGGGGTATCTTCGAGAAGTGAGTACAATCTCTCGGAGGGTTACATCATCTCCAATTTGGCCTACAATTCGCTCCTGCTGAAGAAGCTGATACCAAGCTGTGCCTGAATCGACAAGGATTGCTTCGGTTGAACCAATCAGGAGGACAGCATTTGCATCGTGATGAATCCCCGGAAGGCGTACGATGCGCATGATGGATGCTATCCCCTCAAGTGTTTGAACCATGGCATCCAAATGTCTCATATCTTGTGGTTGCAATTAAATAAAGGAAGTTGGTCGCAAGGCCATGGCACGATTCCCTGAGGCTGAGGCTCGTATGCTTCAACGCAAAATCTGCATGAAGTGCAACGCTCGAAACGCTGTTCGCGCTGCACGCTGCCGAAAGTGTGGCTACAAAGGCCTCCGCCCAAAGAACATTGAGCGCAAGGGCAACTGATTTTCAAGGTAAAATCAATGGCAATAATGATGCCATTGGATCTCCAATCAACCACAATGGGACGATTGCTGGGAACAGAAACAACAGAAGTGGTAGTTTCAAACTGACCCATATTCGATCTGCACCAAATGCTTCCAATCGTTCGATATGCTCTTCTAATTCAGCATCTGTTGGTGTTTTACGAGGTGCTCGCTTTCTATGGTTGAGAACGGTCTCACCATTCGGCATCTCCATGGTATCCGTAAGAATCCACACATGTCGATTGCGGACCGATGCGAGTGGAATGGATAGTGCCATCCATGACATTACCAAATCTGAAATGTTTCTAACCGAACCAGTCATGAAGTTCCGAACAAACAGAATGAACGGAATCAAAACGAACAAGAATCCTCCCCAAATCAACAGACTCAAGGATGGTGGAAGATGCAGAATGATTTCATCCATCGCAGAATCGTAGTGTACAGGCACTGCTGCCCATGATGGGAAAAGCAGAGTGACCCACATCAGAGCCTTCGCATCTGCTCCTCCATGTATGAATCGAAACCGCCACGCTAAATCAATAACGAAGAGAGTAAACAATGCTCCAATGTATGACCACCAAAGGGTTGCCTCTGAGGATGCATCTCCTACCAGTACGTCAAGAGGAGAGGTTTGCATGAAGCGTATGGCTCCAACCGCCAATCCTACTACGGAAATCGAATACCAAAGTAAAACGATTTGGTCAAGTCGTTGTCCCTGACGTGCGTCTCGCAACGTTGGTCGACCAATGACAGCTCCACTTGCAAAGGCAAGGAGTCCAGAGGCAGTCAGCCATACTGACCAATGGGGGGCTTGTATCAAAAGATCGAGTGACCAAATGAAGAGAATTGGTTTTGTCCAAACAATCCAATGCTCATTTGAAACTCGACGTTCCTTATGATCAAACCACGCAGCCCATCCCATACATAGCATGAGGACACCTATTCGGGCCCATCCAAGTATGAGGTCGGAATCGGCATCCATGAAGGTGTCCATGTCGCCAATGACCTTAAAGACGGCCCACGACAAGGTATCAATATAGGGCATTCCAGAGGGTCGATGTTATGGACGTTGAAACAAGACTTCAGCAAGTTGCTACCGTCATCAACCAGATCGATGACCCAAAAGTTCCTCGAAACATTCGTAAACAAGCGAAGGAAACATGTGAAAACTGGTTGCTCAACAAGGGCAAAAAACTCGATGTTCGCATTGCTATGTCTCAATCAAAATTGGAAGAACTTTACGAAGATCCAAACATTCCTCCAGAATTTGGCACACTGATTCTCATGATCAATACTGAACTCGAGAAGATTCTTACAGATATTCTGTGATCACTCTTCTTCTTCTTCAAGACGTTCGTAAATCGATTCCAATATCATTCTGTTGGATTTCTTAAGACGTCCTGATTCAACGTTAATGTTGTTCAATTGTAGGAAATAAGCATCATTATCGTACAAATTAGCAGCTTCTTGAATGTATTCAAACTGTTCAGGAGTAATCCGGTTTCTCTTAAGCGAACGTTGGATTGCATGCTTTGCTGCTACCTTCGTCATCTCACGGTTAGACAATCCAAGAATGCGTTGAAGTTCTTCCAATGATCTACTTTCATGGCTTGAGATTTTACCATCTTTCATCGCTTCTTTCCAGGCCTCATCAATGGAAGGAGCCCGTTCAGCAAGAAGGATTGCGATTGGACGAGTTGGTTCAATGTTTTCAAGTACAATCTTGAAAATGACCGTAAATGGAACAACGAGGACCATTCCAAGAATGCCCCATACCCAGTATGAATACGCAGTTGTCAGAAGTAACAACACTGGAGAGATGTCCAAGGCGCGTCCTGCCCACTTCGTCTCGATGATGCTCCCCCACAGTTGTTGATTGGAAACAAGAAGAATCAACATCACTAACCAAGCAAGTGGCGAGAGTGTGACGAATCCAAGGATCAACGGAGGAATCGTTGCAATCAATGAACCAATGTACGGCACGTAATTGAGAATGAAGGTCAACAACGCCCAAGTAAACCACAAATCTACACCGAAGATGAAGAGAATCATTCCAGTAATTCCAGCAGTTCCCAAGCCTACACCTGTCTTAACAACAACATAGGTATTGATACTCTCCTGTATCTGAATTTGCATGTCTTGAACTCGTCCAGAAACGCCTCCTGGCCAGGCGCGTTCGATTCGTCCCGGCAAAAAGTTGGCTTCAAAAATAATGAAAATGAGGAAGAAGGACACTGTAAGGCCCATTCCTAACAGACTACCTACACTTGAAACAACACCTCCTACGAGGTCAGCGATGCCCGAATCACTGGAGAGGAGACCCATTTCAGCCAAGTCCTCTGTGAAGGTTCCATTGGTCGAATTCAGTGATTCGGTGATGGAAGAACCAACAACAGGTGTTCCTTTCAGTTGGTTCCAACGCTTGTCTAATTTCTGATTGTATTGCTTGATTCTGTCTTCATCATCAGCAAGATCGCTTACTTGGTCGAACGCAAGATAGCCTGCTGCAACGATAATCAAAAAAGCAGAGAGAATCATTGTAACATAAGACAATCCGATCGGAAACCCGTTCTTGGACAAATAGTCGGCTCCAGGTTTGAGTACGAAATAGATACCTAATGCGATAAAGAATGGTTGGAAAATTCCCTTCAGTTCAATCATCCAAATCGTCAACAACGTAAGGAGTATTGCAGCGAATGCAAGATTACCGAGCCGCTTGTGAAACGTCTCGTTATCGAACACAGACTCTTGCCCGTCCATACAGTGCTCTCTTCTACTTCACGTTTGAATTTATTGTGAGGTTTGGTCAGGGGATGTAAATTCAACTTTGAAGGATAGGAAAAATGCCAAGAGCATCAAAACACCACATATATGGAATGCTGTATGATAATCAAAGAATCCGCTTCTGTCCACTGTCAATGTCCACACATATCCACCAGTCAGTGGACCTAGAATTCGAGCAAATGAGGAGAGTGATTCTTGTGAGCCCATTACTGCACCTAATTCATAATCATCTTGACGAGCTAAAGAGGTTAGTACCGTGCTTGATGATGGTTGGAACAATCCGTTACCGATCGCTATACAACCTGTGATGAGAAGCATCCAAGCCCAAACGAAATCCATACTCGAATATGGAATCAGGACAAGGCCGAAACCCGACAGTACCGTGCCGAACCTTAGTATGAAAAGCGATCCATATTTGCGAGTTAATGGACCAATTAAGCCACCTTGAGTGACGATTCCAAGAATTCCAATTAAGGCGAAAATTCGGCCATTATCAGACTCACTGAACCCGAGACCACCTTGTGAAGGGTCCATTTGGGTGTAAAGAATGAATACAGCATGCATAACCGTGAATCCAAACATGTAGAGGAATGTTACCCACATAAGCGAACCGATGTTCTTCGTGGCCAACATTTGCTTGACGTTTGAAGCAGTACGCTTCATCGTTTCATTCCACGTTTGTGTTCTACGACTTGAACGTGACTCAGGTGCAAGCGATTCTGGGAGATATCGGAATGCCAAGAGGAGAGAGAAGATCGAGAGAACACTCGCTAGGATACAAGGAAGAAGGTATGGATGCGTCTCAAAAATTGTGGCCTCGAAGAACTCCCACCGGCTAGCAGGTGAGGAAAGTTCCCCTCCGAGGAAAGGTCCGATGGTAAATCCAAGACCAAATGCAGCACCGATCAGACCCATTCTGGTAGCGAGTTGCTTCGGAGTGCTTACATCCCCAATGTAGGCTCGTGCAACTGCGATATTCCCGTTAAAGACACCAGCGAGAAACCGTGCTGCAAGCGCCATCATTAGCGTGTTTGCTAGACCGAACATGGTGAAGAATACGGTATTTCCTACAAGTCCAATCATCAAGACTGGGCGACGACCAATACGATCGCTCAAACCACCCCATATCGGTGAGAAGAGAAACTGTGCTGCAGAATATGAGGTCATGAGTAAACCGACCCACAAGCCGATGGCAGTGATGTTCTGTCCGGCAGCCAAATCTTCGACAAGATAGGTCAGAAATGGAATAACGATTCCAAAACCAATCATATCAATCATGGTAACAAGAAAGAGTACTACCAAAGCACCCTTGCCGGCATCTATGCCTGCTGAGGGGCTGATTTCTTCATCCATGCTTCGCTGGAGCACGTCCACTCTTTGAAGTCATGCTTCAGATTGATGTTCAAATCGATGTTGTTGGACCTGTCAAATCAGGCGTCAAGCGATCGATAACTGAACCTAACCGCTCAACGAGACTTTGCTTTTGGTCGTGGGTAATGAGAGCATGTTCCATTACTTCATCCAAGGTATCGACAGCGATGACTTCGATATGTCCCTCAAATTGTTCATCGAGCAAAACATCCTGCATGTTGGAGCGAGGAATCACGACAGTCTTCACTCCTGCACGAGCTGCTGCCTCAATCTTAGCTGTCACGCCACCAATCGGGAGAACTTCCCCTCGAACAGAAAGAGACCCTGTCATAGCAAGGTCTTGTCGAATTGGAATGTTCTCAAGTGCAGAGATAATCGCTGTTGCGATGGTAATTGATGCAGAGTCGCCATCAACACCGTGTGTATCTACAAATTGAATGTGAATATCGTAATCTGAAACATCTTTTCCGGTGAGTTTCTTGATCACAGCACTAACGTTTGTCACACTCTCCTTAGCAAGATCGCTCAAGCCTCCGGTTGCGTGAATTTTTCCTCCACCACCCTGTGAAGGAGTGACAAGCGCTTCCACGGGCAACATGATTCCAGAAAAGTCAGACAGACCCGAATTTGCCCCAAGGACCGCAAGACCGTTTACCCGGCCGACTCTGTTACCTGAATTAACGACAAGAGCGTAATCCAAACGACGTTCAATCATACGGTCTGCAACTTGTTGTTCCAACGGTTTGGCAATAGAACGAGCCGCAAGTACATGCGCATCTGTTACGTATGGTGCTCCATCTTCAGCCGCAAGATCGCCAGCGATTCGAACCAATCCGCCCAATTCACGAAGTCGCAGGGAGAGTTTACCACGGCGACCTGCACGACGTTGCGCTTCTCGGAGGATCAATGATACTCCCGATTTATCGAAGTGAGGAATCTCTCGAGTGCTACCAATGTCTCGACGAACTTCTTGAGCAATGAACCGAATCAGACGCTTTCTGTTGCGGTTGGTATCTGGCATCTCAGAGTTCACATAGACTTCATACCCGTATCCACGGATACGGCTTCGAAGTGCGGGGTGCATTCCTTGAATTGCATCGAGGTTCCCTGCAGCAATGAGAATGAAGTCGCATGGAACTGGTTCCGTTTTGGTCAATGCACCAGATGAACGTTCAGATCGGCCTGAGATTGGGAAGGCACGCTCCTGCATAGCAGTGAGGAGTGCTTGTTGCTCTTCGAGACGAAGTAGGTTGATTTCATCGATGTAGAGAACCCCTTTGTTTGCGCGGTGAATTGCTCCGGGTTCGACTCGGTCGCGTGCAGGTGTTTCCATTCCACCTGACTGGAATGGGTCGTGACGAACGTCTCCGAGGAGTGAACCCGAAAGTGTAGCGGTCGCATCGACAAACGGAGGGCGTTCATCGAGATCATGCTTGACCAGAACTTTTGGAATACGCCCCTCGTCACCTGAGCCGAGACGGCTTCGAATGAACATGTATCCAAACATCAAGAGGAACATACCGAACAGTAGCGTGAGGATGTCGCCGCTTGGTATTGCAACGATAACGAGTAGGAATGCTACAGCCCCGAAACCGATCAAGAGCATGCGTTGAGCCTTTTCTTTCTGCTCACGGATGGCCTCTTTCTGAATACGAACTATGCGTTCTGCACGTCCAGCAGGAACGGAACGAACACGAGGCTCGTTTTCATCATCCTCGTTTGGGTATACCAGAACATCTTCGAGTGCATCTTGCGGAAGTAAGTCCGTCATCGACCTTGCAAGCATGGACTTCCCAGTTCCAGGGTCACCAATCATCAGCATGTGTCGACGTTGTTCAGCAGCCTTTCGAATGACAACTGAACCAGCTTCTTGCCCGATGACTTGGTCCACAAGGCGTTCTGGAATGGGTACATCTTCAGTGGTCTCAAACTTCACATCGTTAATCCACTGATCGATGCTGGATGAGAGGAGGTCGTCACTGTCATTCGATGGCTCTGGAGCCCACACAGTGACCGTTTCAGAATCCTCTTCAACGATGACATCCTCTACAGGCTCATCCTCTGACATGATGTTTCCTCGCTCTCCTCCCCTTTAGGACTTTAGCATAAGCCACGGGAAGGGTTTGTTCGGTCTATTGTTGCATTTGGTCGAGATATTGTTGACCGTAGTATTGCCACTGTTCCATAGTCCATCCTGCTGGAAGGCCACCAGGTGGCAATGGAGGTCCTGCAGCGACAGGTTGTACGACAGGCTGCACAACCGGTGCGGCGGCTGGTTGAGGCATTTGTTGTTGGAAGATCGGTGCAGCGCCACCATACATTGAGTTGGCAACAGTATCGTGGATTGGCAAAGTGTCCTGACCCCAACTTGCTTCGGACTCGTAGAGTTTGGTCTCCTCGCCTCGACGCATGAGCAATCCAAGAGCCAATGCTACAAAGATAACGGCACCGACGATACCAAGTATGAGCATCCAATTGGTGTCTCCTGATTCGTCCTCAGATGCATCTCCAGACTGCATGTTTTCGATTGGACAATTCGCACGAGGGTCGTCACAAGCAGCATCGTATTGTGCACGCTTTTCAGTGAGAATCTCAGCGATTTCTTCCCTGTAAGCATCGTTAATGATGGTTTCATCATCTTGCTCAGCCTCGAGAGACTCGATTTCCTCTGTCAAGCGATCGAGATAGGAAGTGAACATTTCATCATCCATGTCTGCTGGTGCAGGAAGTTCCTCAAGGATGTCCCACTTAACAGAAGCAACCGTCTTGTAATCGTCACCGTTGGTGTCAACTGCAGTGATGGAAAGTTGGTAGTAGTCCTTGTACACGGAACCAGATGGTCGAGCACTTTGGTCTGGCATAAAGATGGACGGGATGTCGAGTTCAGTTGACCAACCAACCATCGAGCGGGTAATGTCGAGGTCTTCCTCGTACAATCCATCGCATGTACCAGTCTCATCATTACAGATGTTCCACGTTGTTTCGATGACTGTAAACGTTGGCGCCATGTCCGTTAGATAGATGTTCGCAACTGGAATCTGATCGATGTAGGTGTTCTCCATTTCTACGTAGATGTGCCCGCTACCATCGTCGACCTTGGTGATGTAAAGTGGGTAAGAATCAAACACATCAACAGTGATTGTGTAGGTGTTGCTGTCGTATCGGTCGATGGTGTTCATCGTGACCGTGTGAAGTCCAGACGTCTGGAAATTCAGTGTCATAGTACCATCGATTGGGTTGTACTTTGCAGCACCTTGCTCATCGGATGAGACGGTGATGAATGCCTCGTTGGATGGATCGTCAACATCTGTCAACAATGCCATGAGATTGATGACTCGCTGTGTTCCGAGTTTGAGGGTTGTCTCTTCAAGGCCAGTGAGGTCGAGTCGTGGTGCGTCGTTGATCGGGTTAACCTTCACAAGGAGTGTTTGATCGGAGAATTGCTCACCATCGCTTGCACGAATGGTGACGGTCACCTCGCCATTGACGTCGTCGTCAAGAGTTTCAAACACGATATTCGTGAGGTCAAGATAGACGTCAAACACATCCGTGTTCGAAGTTGAGATGATTTCGAGTGACAGCGCTGATGCAGGAGCTGAATTGCCTTCATCGTCCGTATCTGAGAGGAATGGGAGCAAACTGAGTGTACCCATTGAGCCCTCATCGACCAGTTGTGTTGGTAAGGCTTGCCAGCGTGGCTGACCGTTTTCAAGAACGTTGAAGAGCAGGGTTCCGTAAGGGAGTTGTCCTTGTGCTGAGTAATCGCCACCATCATCCATGAAGATTTCAATACCCTGTTGGCCAAGCGGACATCCTTGCGTAGGACTCCAAGCAAAGAGGACTTCAATCTCGGTCGTTGTTGGATGCCATCCAACGAACGATGCATCGTTGCTTGTAATGGTCAAGCCAGACAGTGGAGTCTCTGGATCTGAAATGATACCTGTCATGTCAACTTTTGTGGAGATATCACACGGGACAGGACTGACTTGGTTAGGCGTGATGGATGGTGGTGCGTTCATGAGATTGAATGCTTCGGTGGCAACAGACCATCCCGAAGTTTGGCCTCGAGCATCGACGGTGCGTGAGCGAAGATCGTAGAGACCTGCGGGCATTTCGATGGTTGGCAATACTGAGTACTCTCTCCCTTCGTTGGCTGAGCCGAGGTAGAGGATGTTTTCTCCACCGGTAACAACATCGCCATTCCATTGATTCATACCTGCTACGGAAATCTCGACATCAAACGTTAGCGTGTCAATACTGTCGACGTTGTCGTCTGCTTCTCCCTTGGCGAGAACAGAGAAGTACTGTCCACGGTTAATGTCGGACGTGCCGATAACCTGAGGTGTCTTTGAAGTTGGAGGACGGTCATGATCGAGTTCGGCGGTGGCCTGGTTGTTGGACACAACACTTTCACCCGAAGTTGAGAGTTCGACACCGAAGACTGTCTTCCAACCGTTGGATGGAAGGACGCTGGTGTCGAACGTGGTTTGTGCGGTCATGGAACTGGTTGCGCCAGTTGTAGCGAGCGTGCTGATTTGCGTACCCTGACCGATGTAGTTTTTGTTGCCGTTGAGGGTATAATAGAAGTCGACTGTACCGCCGCTGTTGTACTCGAGATCACCTGTGTTTGCGACGGTTGCATCGAGTGTAATGACGTCACCGAGCATGTAGGATGCGCCGGCAGGGCTTGTTGCTGTGAAACTTGGGATGGAGAGATCCATCTTCGGACCCATGGTTGAATCAATGGCGTGGTAGACGTGCGGACTGGAGCCACCGACTGAAACGCTGTTACCACTCATCAATACACCCACAACGATTGCCTTGCTTAGACCACCAGGAACGACGGCTGCAGGAACGCTCGTCCATGAGACCGACTGAGATGTGGCTGTAGGCGTAACACTAGCGAAAGAGCTACCTGAACCTGAACTCTTCGACTTGTAGGTATCACCTGCAGTCAACCAAGCCATCCAGCAGTTGTAACCGTGAGGGATTCCTGATGTGTAGGAATAACCTGTACAATCCTTATCGACAAGAGCTGCGTAGAGTTTCATGTTGCTCGCAGCACTTCCCGAACCCGTATACTTGTAGGTGATGTCGATGTTGTAGTTGGCACCCGACTGGCTGATGGAAGCGGTCATGCCATAATCATTGACAGTGGAGTGCATTCCACCGCCACTGGAGAAAAGAGAGTCGTATGTGGTGTACTGATTGTTGGCACCGCTCTGACGCTTGTCGGTTCGATCTCCGAAGTACGCATCTGGAGCACCTCCAGTTGTCCATGCCCAGTTGTAAGGAGCGACGTTACCAGCTCGTGCGGTATCGGTATCACCGTACGATGCGGACATGTAGGTGACATAGACGTATTCGTCAGGGTGATTTTGCTTGATGGAATGGTGAGCGTCAGAACCGCCACCTGTCTTGGAACAGTGACCACAGTTGTCAGAGGAGATGTATTGGCCGAAGACAACGTGGCCGGGACTTGTGGCTTGTGATGGATTTTGGATGACGATTTCCTCATCGAGAAGTTCTGGTTCAAGACCGTTGTACTCAGAGGTTAATCCTGCCATTAAACTTCCAACAAAGAGGAAGACGATGGTAAAGGCCATGGTTCGTACGCTAATTTGCATGTTAAACGGACGACTACTCGATATATAATGATAGTCTGTTCTCGTCTGAGAATTATTATTGAAAAAATTTCATTTATTTTGCAAAAACCTGATGTCCAGAACGGCTTCCGACACCCATGGCAGACCCACCTCTTGCTGCGTTGGTTGAGGAAAATGGACGCGTTCATATCATTGCCTTGAGCGATGAGAGTTTGAAGATCAAAGGAATAGGTGTCTTCAATCCACATGCAACGCTCAATGGAATCGAACTTGGCCAAGAAGTACAAATTGGTTCGAAGGTTTTTACACGCCTTCCGCCACGATTGCCTGAACTTGTTCAAGGTATGAAACGGAGAGCCCAAACCATCGGTTCCAAAGATGCAGGTGTTCTGTTAGCCCGCCTCGGAATTGGACCTGGAGATGTTGTTTTGGAGGCAGGGTTAGGTTCAGGTGGCCAATCGATGCACCTCGCACGAGTACTCGGCTCATCAGGCCATTTAATCACCGTCGAGCCAAGAGAGGAGCACAGTGATGTTGGTCTTGAGAATCTCGCAACCCTTTCAAGGGCAATCGATGCGTTTCCACAGCATTCACACGTTCATGGTCGAATCGAATCCTGTGTTGAAGAGATTCAGAGTATATCCAAACAGGTCGATGCGATTCTCCTCGATCTCCCTGAACATCCTGTTGCCATTGAGGCCGTAGCATCATTACTCAATGTTGGCGGGCGTTTGTCCTGCTACTGTCCTGTTTCAAGTCAACTTGAGCAAGCGTGGATTGCCTGCGAAGAAGTTGGGCTTGAGGTTGAATGGGCAGGAGAGATCATCGAACGTCAATGGGGCAAAGCTAGCAAGGGCGGAGTGCGACCAGTCAATGGACCATTCGGCCATACCGCGTTCCTTCTCATCGCCCAACGAAAAGCGTGATCAGAATTTTGGCGCCGAACCGTATTCAACAACTCGGATACTTGAATCACACGTTGGGCACTTGAATCGGAACGGTGGTTCGTTGCCACCGGGAACGGCAAGACGCGCCTCACAGGAGGGGCACGAAATTCGACGGTTTGTATCCATACGGCACTCGTTTGGACCAAGAGCATACTCTTTGGTTTCCTCTTCAACTTCCTCTTCTTTATCATCGGCTTCCGTAACCGGAGTTCGTGGTTTCCTGTACCGCAGAATCATCAACGCAAGAGCGAAGAGAATGTACCCTCCTGCAAGGAGTTGCAGAGTTGTCTCTTTTCCAAGTTCAACTCCAAGCAACGTTACACCTTGGGGCGGTTGTGACTCTCCCTTCACTTCAATTTCAAGGGTTTCAGATTCAGCGGCTACACTGCTACCATCGATCTGGACCAAGGCTCGCACCCTGATTTCTGCATCCGTAGAATCCGTAGTGAGTGAATTGAATCGGACCACAAAGATCTCTGAAGCCCCAGGTTCAAGGGTGAAAGCATCCGTAACTTCTCCTAAGGTGTTGTTCCAACGGATATCGAACACTCCATCCCCTACGCCAACCATGGTTAGTTTTCCAGAAATTCCAATGTTGGCGAGATTGGTAACGGTAACGGTGGTGGAAGAACCACCAAGATAGGGGATTGTCAACTCTCGTTCGTCGATGGTAATGGCGACAACCGTTGAAGCGTCCCATGTTGCATCAATCGTGTAGACGACGACTTCGTTCTGAATTGCGTCAGAACGGGCACTGGAAACTGCACGGAAACTAAACGCATTGGGTCCGGCCAGAGCATCAGATGGAACGTCGCATGTCCATGGCAATTCAAGCGTGGATGCTCCAGGTTGCAACAGGACCGAAGATTCAACATCACAATCCAAGCCTACAGATGAGAGAGAAAATACATCCACGCTGTTTCCTGTGTTCGTAACGATGAGTGTTCCATCAATGGAACCTCCCGCCTCCGTTGTTGCATCTGCAAGAACTGTCAAATCGGAACTCGCTGTCATTGGAATCAACGTGAGCAAAGCCACATCCGTTGACGAGGGATCGAGAGTTGAGGTTGAAACGATGTTGATTGGCAAGCCATCAGCACTGGCTCCGGCAGAGGTTTCTCGGACGCTCAAAACCACGCTCTCAGATTGACCAATGCCAAGATTAACCGACGTTTTTGACAGTGATAGTTCGAAGAAATTCGAGGTTTCACCAGCACCAATCGAGAGGAGGAAGGTGTCTTGGAGGGTCCCGATGTTGGTCACTTCGATGGTCACATTCGTGGCGGCTGAAGGCCCTGCAATGATTTGGTTGGTGTTCGGGCTGAGTTGTGCAAGGGTACGATCAACCACTTGCAACTCAATCGATAAGACCGCAGTTGTTGAGTCCGAAAGCAACTGTAGAGACAGTGAATCTGTGCGAGAACTTGTAGCAGCAGATGCCGAAACATTCAGTGACACATTGTGCGTAGTGCCAGCTTCGAGGAGATATCCATTGACATCTGGCAAGAGAGCATCGACACCTCCAGGCAAACCAGTAATGGTGAATGTATCGAGCGTTATGTCTGAAGTTCCGTCGTTCTCAATTGCAATCACTACTGAGGATTCACCTCCAGATTGAACGACAATACGCCCATCAAGTGGGCCTTGTAGCGTCATACGAGGTTGCGCTTGTACATCGAATTGCAACGTCAAACTTTGATTTGCAAGGGAATCGTGTGTAACCGTAACGAGACGTTCAAGGATACCGAGTGAACCTTCCGATGCGGTTGCTCTCAGCGTCCACACAGCGGAGGCGTCGGCAGCAACCGAAACACTCGAAGCACTATCCAAAATCAACGATATCTGAGATGTAGCATCGCTGTTGATTTGCAACGAGAAGGTTTCAGTCTCAGTTCCGGTATTGAACACTCGAACTTCAAACGCCGTTTCAGTCTCAGGATCCATTACAACTGCACCGTTTGGCCCTTGGAGAACGAAATCAATGTCGCGATCGATTTCAAACGAGAAATCTCGGACAAAGGAAACTGAGGAATCGGACGAAAGTGTAGATGTCAGTCGCAACGAACAAACATCGCCTACGTTGGCAGTTGTACCAACATCGACCTGGAAGGAAAGGTCCTCAATCGCCCCGACATTGAGTGTTGAGGTGTACGTTAACAGGGCCGCTGTACATGGACCAGATAGGACCGTTAATGCATATTCAAAGGAGGCATCGGTTGTTCCAATGTTGGTCAGACGAACCGAAGAACTGGTTTGTTGACCGGGGAGGAAATCATCATCTGCATTGAGAAAATCAACTTCAAGATCGTAATTCGCTTGAACATCAACAACCATGAGTGTTGAAGTGGTAAGATTTCCGAACAGAGAACCAGCGTACAATCGAACTCCAGTTGCGCCCGGGCTAGCATCTGAAGGAATGGAAATTCTCAGTGTAGCAGTCTCTTGGCCGTTAGCAGACAGGTTCTCGATTTGATCGTCCAACCATCGTACTTCCCAACCAGCAGGGAAACTTGAATGTTGATTCATTGCTTGGATGGTTCCCGATGACTCCCAAGGATAACTGTAGGCAGAGGACCCATTGAAAACCACTTCCGCTGCCGCTTGTTGCAAGGTTAATCGCAGCGTCGCATCCATTGTCGTATTGTCGGTCAAGCCCACTGGAGAATCTCCGGTAAGCGCCGCGAACAACACACAAGCTGTGAGATACGACCCCGAAGTGGAAGGATGGCTTCCATCAGCACTGTACAAACCGTAGAAGGTTGAAGTCGGTGACTGTGGATTGCCTCCGGAAGCAACGATCGAGTCGTGGATGTGTTTGAAGGCTAAGCCAACCGGAGCAATGTAGATCTCTGCCGATGTTGAAAGTGAAATGTTGTCACGATAGTCGATGTAACCCTCTTCGAGTCGATCTTGCATTACGGTGTAATTTGGATACAGGGTTGGATTCATGGCATCGCCACTTCGACGACCCCAAGTCATCATGAGCATCATTGCAGCACCCTCTGAATCAATCCGGTCTGCGAGATGGATGCTACCGTTCTTGCTGGCTAACCAATCGGAGTTGCTTCGTAAAAATCCAGGGATTTGGGACTGATCTTGAACAACGACCGTATCCCATACTCCAGATGCAAGTGAAAGGTTTTGAGCACTACCCGATGTATTGACATCATCCCAGTGGTCCGCAATTGTCCAACCACCACTTGTGAAATCAGAGGTGTTGCTCGGGCTGTCGGCACTTCGAAGCAATTCCTCCAGCATGGATGAGAGGCCATTTGCAGAGGTGTAAGAGTTACCAAACGTAAGGACATCGCTTACCGATACAGACCAAGATGGAGGAGAGTTTGTGGTATTTGATGAACTACCCGAAGAGTAGTTTGCCCACCATCCGGAAAGGTCGGGTTCTTCACCAACACCTAGGAGATATGAATCCATCACTGAACCATAATTGCTGACTGGAATTGAGAGATCGACCGATTGTCCCGGTTGCATTGCAAGCAGACCTTGGTCACCCACGCCCGTTGCATCCAGATACGGATTGTAAACGATGGCCACACTCACAAAGACATCGATTGAAGAAGTGGCGATACCGTCGCTTTCATTGACAAAAACCGTGAATTGCCCATTGTCGCTTGGTGTTGCTGTTTCAGCAAGTTGAACAACAATTGTCGTCGTTGTATTGTATGTGGGCAATACATTCGAAACAGAATTTGAGGTTGGTGTTGCCGTCCAAAGCAATGACAGACCATCCGTCGATGTTTCGACAATGTACGTTTCAATGGACGAACCATTGTTCTCGATCGTTAAGGTGAGATTCATCGATTCGCCAGGCGTCAGAATCATGTGACTCATGTCGACCTGCAACTCGATTTCTGGGTCTGCTGTGGTAAACTGAGCGAGTGGTGAAGCGCTTGCAAGCAGCATCATTCCAACCAAAACGACCGCTCGAAGGGAGAGTTGCGACATGGGACCAATCAACGCGAGGTGTTCTCAGCACTTGAGCGAATCGGCTCGAGAACTGGGAAATTCACGATTGAAGTAAGTTCTCAATTCGGCCGGTATCGATGCGTTCCCAAGGGAAGTGACCATCATCGGTAGGAGTTCTTCCAAAATGCCCACCAGATGATGTTTCTTTGTAAATTGGACGAAGGAGGTTGAGGTCACGTGCAATAGCAGCTGGACGGAAATCAAACGTAGCACGGACACGATTAGCAAGGATTTCGTCGGACAAAATACCTGTTCCAAAAGAATCAACCATCAGGCTTACAGGTTCTGCCACACCAATCACATACGCGAGTTGAATCTCAAACTTGGTTGCTAGACCTGCTGCAACAACGTGTTTTGCAGCCCATCGAGCGGCATATGCTGCACTTCGATCAACCTTCGACGGGTCTTTTCCACTAAAGGCCCCTCCACCATGACGGCCCATCCCTCCGTACGTATCGACAATGATCTTTCGACCTGTCAACCCAGCATCGGCATACGGGCCGCCAGGGTCTGCGAAACGTCCTGTTCCGTTAACGACCAATTTGTAGCCCGGAAGGAGCAATTCTTGAGGGATGGTCATCTCAATCACATGCTCAATAATTGATTCACGAACATGTGCCAATTCAGCTTCAATAGAACCTCCAAACTGATCCTTCAGATTCTTGTCATGTTGAATAGCAACAATTACGGTGTCGACACCAAGAACCGAGCCGTCTTCGTTGTAAGCAACTGTTACCTGTGTCTTTCCATCGGGTCGAGCCCATGGAAGAATGTTTTCTTCTCGAACGATTTTCAATCGCCGAGAAAGACGTTGGGAGAGAGCAGCAGGAAGCGGGAAGTATCGTCCTTTCAGTTCATCGTATGCTTCTGTCTCATCGCATGCGTATCCAAACATCAAACCTTGATCTCCCGCTCCTTGTGATTCGATGTTGTCGCGGTCAACGCCTTGATTGATGTAGGTTGATTGGGTGGTAACGTAAACCAAAACATCGCAGAGTGAGGGGTCTGTTGCATCCATGCCAATATCGTGCGAAGTGTATCCAATATCGGCGGCGGCTTGACGAGCAATGGCAACATAATCTGGAGCCTCGCCTTCGAGAGATACCTCACCTGCCAAGATGATGACGCTCTTTTCTGGCATGCCCTTAACGCAGGTTTCAACAGCCACGCGAGCGTTTGGATCTACCTCCAAACATGCATCGACAATAGCATCGGAAACAGCATCACAAACCTTGTCAGGATGCCCACAAGTCACCGATTCGGAACTGAACATCCTTTGTGTCATGTTCCAATCCCCGGATTTCATATTATCAAAGGTTTGGTTTTCTGAAAGGAATTGGTTTTGGCGATTGCTATTTTAGGAACATCACGCAGGAATTGTCATGGCTGACTGGCATCCTACGGCATATCGAACGCATACCTTGGGCGAAATCCAAGACAAAGGCGCAGAACTTGTTGGAAAGGAAGTCACCGTCTGTGGCTTCATGGAAGCGAACCGTGGGAAAGGCGCCATCTGCTTTGTTGACCTTCGAGACGGTACCGGGAAACTCCAAGTCTTCCTCAAGGGTGACAACATTGGCGAAGAGAACCTCGACCTTGTACAACGAATGACTCGAGAATCAACGCTCCAGTTCACAGGCATTGTTGCAGAAAAGCGACCTCCAAAAGTCAAGGAAGGCGAAACGCCACCTCCACCTGCATACGAAGTTGTAGCGAGTGACGTGAACGTCCTTACTCGAGCGAATGTTCCACTTCCATTGGGCATTACCGATACCGTTTCAATTGGTCTTGATACTCGATTGGACAATCGATTCCTCGACCTTCGCCGAGCCCATGTCAACGCAATGTTCACTCTTCGAGCACGTGTTCTTCAGTATGGGCGGGAACACCTGATCACAGAAGGATTCAAGGAAATCAATACACCAAAAATCATTGCCTCTGCATCGGAAGGAGGAACCAACCTGTTCCCAATGATGTACTTCGATACACCTGCCTTCCTTTCTCAGAGCCCACAATTGTACAAGCAACTCGCCATCTTAGGAGGCATGGAACGTGTGTTTGAAATTGGACCTGCATTCCGTGCTGAGAATCACGACACATACCGTCATTTGAACGAATTCATTTCGTTTGATATCGAAGCAGCTTGGATGACCGATGAGGACGTAATGGGGGTTCAGGAACGCATGATTCACCACATCTGGAAGTGTGTTGCTGCAAACGATCAGGAACACATCGACACGATCAATGCGTACCGAGAATCGCAAGAATTGGAACCAATCGCTGTGGAAATCCCAAGCCTACCGTTCCCACGTATCGACTATTGCGAAGCGATTCAGATGGTGCAAGATGCAGGAGAAGAGATTCAGTGGGGTGATGACATCGATTCATCGCATTGTGACATCATTGCCGCAAAGTACCCCGGCTTCCATTTCTTACCTCGTTGGCCAATGGAGATGAAGCCGTTCTACATCCACCACGTTCCTGGAGAAAATGGTGTGACTGGACAACAACTCAGTCGCGGATTTGACCTCAACTACGGCCGAGATGAAATGACGAGTGGGGGACAACGCGAACACAATGTTGACGTGCTGGAAGAGAACCTTCGCAGCAAAGGACTCAACCCCGCGGATTTCTCATTCTACACTGATGGATTCCGTTTCGGAGCACCTCCGCACGCCGGTTGGGGTCTTGGTGTTGCTCGTCTTCTGATGGTCCTTACCGGCTCAAGAAATGTGCGAGAGACCGTCCTGTTCCCACGAGATCGCCATCGTGTTACGCCATGAGTTGCCTACCATGCCCATCGATCGAATGCAATGGGGAGCAGAACCTTGGCAGTTCGCAGATTTGCATATGCCCGATGAGCCATCACCGTTTCAGAACGATCATGGCGTACCTTGCATCATGTTGATTCACGGCGGATTTTGGAAGAAGCAATACACATCAGAATTGATGCAACCTATCGCGAATGCACTCAGCGATGCGGGTGTTGCCAGTTGGAACATTGAATTCAGACGTTGGGAGGATGGTGATGAAGGGGTTTGGATGGATACCCTTTCCGATGTGCTTCGTGCATGGGGGCAACTTGCACTTCTCCCTGGTATTGACATTACAAGAAGCATGGTCATGGGACATTCAGCCGGCGGTCATCTTGCCCTTCTCATGGCGAGTAAGGCCGAGCGAAAGCCATGGTTAACCATTGCACAATCACCAATCACGGATTTGTTCGGAGCAGATGAGGCCAACCTCAGTGACGATGGTGATGCTGTTCGAAAATGGATGGGTTGTTCGCCTTATGAAAACGAAGCATTGTGGAAGAAAGTCAACCCCATTGACTTGCCTCCACGCTCACCTGTTCTGTTGATTCATGGGGAGCGTGATGTTGACGTACCACTCGAACAAAGCGAAACCTATGCTCGTGCAATGAAGGCGAAAGGATGCGACATACAGAAAGTCTGGCTTCCCGGTGATCACTACAGCATCATCGATGCTGCAAGCGATGATTGGCTGGTTCAACAAGATGCCATTTTGGATTGGCTCTGAGAGCGAACCACTAAGAAAGGGTGGCTCCACGAGCAATCATGGACCTCCTCGGAGATCAAGCCGTTCTTCAGAACCAAGCACTTGAAGGAAAGACTGCACTCATTTGTGGGGCAAGTCGGGGAATTGGCGCTGCGACTGCACGCATCATGGCGAAGGCTGGAGCAAATGTCATCCTTGCTTCTCGTAGCGCAGAACAACTCAATTCATTGCTTGATGAACTCTCACACCTCGGGAACGGACATCACCAAGCCTTGGTGATGGATCTAGAGGATACAGAAGGTATCGCAGAATGTGTTCAACCGCTCCTTGACAATGGCCCAATTCACATTCTTGTCAACAATGCAGGAGGACCTCCTGGTGGCCCATTGTTGAATGCAAGTGTAGATGAACTTGCTCAACCGTTTACGCGCCACCTTCACGCTGCTCACACATTGGTGAAATTGCTCACACCTGGAATGATCATGGCCAATTACGGTCGAATCATCCAAATCGTTTCGACAAGTGTCCGGGAACCTATTCCAAACCTCGGCGTATCAAACACGCTTCGTGGAGCAATGGCATCATGGGCGAAATCACTCTCACGAGAACTTCATCCTTCCATCACCATCAACAATGTCTTGCCCGGCTTTACCGATACTGAGCGTCTTGGAAGTTTAGCTCAATCCATCCATGAACGAACGGGTCAATCCATCGAAGCGATTCACGATGGCTGGATGAGTCAAGTTCCCATCGAACGGTTGATTGATCCCCTCGAGACTGCATCCGTGATTGCTTTCCTAGCCTCACCAGCAGCAGGAGCGATTCGAGGCGTTTCCCTTCCTGTCGATGGTGGACGCCTCCGGAGCATCTAGGAATTCAAGAATTCAGATCAACATCTCTGGACAGGAGACAACTTCAACACACATTACCCGCGGGATTCAGATATGGGACATCTAAAAGACGTTGGAATGAACTACTTTGAACACCTTCTGAGAGCATACAAACTTGGGTTTCGTTTCGCTCTTGGTACACTCCAACTTCTCATTCATGGATTGATTCCTAGCATCTTTGTTGATGCAGGAAAAAATGCTTCAGACGCCTACAAGCGTTAATCGAAGAGATTTTCCCCAAAGGCCTTCAGGAACTCATCAATATCGATGACTCCGTTTTTATCAGCATCGGCTTCGTGAAAAATTATTCTCGATTCATCACTCGTAAACGAAAAATCAAGTGCACGCAATGCACTTTGGAACTCTCTCACTGTAAGGTGATTCTTCCCGCCTTTGTCCGCAGCTCTGAATGCGGCAAGTCGTCGACGGTGTTCAGTACTTGAGGGATTCATAAACGATTCACGGAAGGTCTGAATCGGAGTTTGACTTTGAACAGAATGCTTGCGCCCGTAGAGGTAATAGGTCAACAAGCCAGCAGAAATTGCGGCTGAAGCACCAATGAATGCTTTACTGCCAATAAAATAAATCAGGAACAACCCTGCAAGTATGCCCCACAATTGCATGAAGGGATACAATGCTCCTTTGTAAGAAGGGTTCCAATCGTGACGATCGCTGGTCTGCCGGAGGATGATAACGCATGTGTTGATCATGATAAAAATCATGATTTTGAAGCCAGATGCTAGTTTAACGACGTCTTTCAACGGAACGAAGAAAATGGCGAGACCCATGGCTACACCAGTAAGAATGATCGGCCAATGCGGCGTCTCGTACTTCGGATGCACATCTTCTAATGCCGTAGGAAGGAGGTTATCTTGCGCCATGGCAAACAAGAATCTTGAGGATGCGAGGATGCCTGCCAACGCCATTGAGATCATGGCGAGAACAGAAATGATGGCTGCAAAGATACCAAACTCAGTACCGGCAACGTGCTCTGCAAACACAAAGATCGGATTTTCAACGATTTCACCATCGACTTCCCACCAATTACCAGGTACTGCGGCCATCATAAGGTAAGCAATCATGGCATACAGCACAGTAGCGATGAGCAATGAAAGCAACATACCAGCAGGGAGATTCTTTTCTGGATCCTTGACTTCTCCTCCAATGGCAGCGACCTTCGTCACGCCAGCATAGGCAACGAAGACGAATGCTGATGTCTCAGCAAGAGTCCATAGGTCCGTATCAAAAGCTGCTTTGAACGGTCGCGAACCATCAAAATCATCGACGAAAAAGGCTGCAATGCACGTGATGAACAACATAGCCAAGGTAACGAACAACACTGGGGTTTGAATTGCCTTCACCTTCTTGACACCGAGGATGTTGACGATGGTAATGAGTACCAATGCGCTCATGGAGAGTACAAGCATCTCCATATCAATATCGAAATACGTTGTTACAGCAATGAAATATGCAGAAAAACCGATGAGGGCAAAACCCGATTTGAGTAAGAAGGAAGCCCAGAGTCCGAGACCACTAATTGTCCCGATTAATGGGCCATATGTTCGCTCCAGATAGACATACGATCCACCACTTGAAGGCATACCAGATGACAATTCGGCTTTCGAAATTGCTGCTGGAAGAACGACGGCAGCTGCTACGACAAACGCAAGCCAAATCCCCGCCCCCATAATCTCAGCCGCAAAGGTAGGTGTGACGAAGATTCCTGGAAGCATAGCAGAGAGTGAGATGACAACAACACCAGCAAGTCCTACGCTACGCTTGAGCGTCTTCTTGATGGTTTCAGTTCCTTTTTCAACAATTGAATCGAGTTTCGAAATTGGCATAGCAAAATCCCCGATTTCAAGCAACAAGTGTGCTTACAAGTCACCTCAAGCAGACTCAGGATATATGCTCTTGCATTTTTTGAGGATACATCTCGCCGGATATCGGAAATTAAATCTTTGCGATGACTTTCATTTCGACTGCGATTGGAGTGGGTAGGGCACGAATTGCTAACGTGGTCCGGGTTGGACCATAGTGACCGAGGGTTTCTGCCCAAACCTCATTGTATCCTGCGAAGTCCCGATCCATATCGACAAGGAAGGACGTCACATCAACGACCTTTTCCATCGAAGAACCCGCCTCTTCAAGGATTCGTGCAATGTTTTCGACAACTGCACGCGTTTGTGCCTTAATGTCGTATTCCAGTGGATCCCCATTTCCATCACGAATCGGCCCTCCTGGAATCGCATTGGTCCCTGGCTGTCGAGGACCTACGCCCGAAAGGTAGAGCAAATCTCCAACCCTGCGAGCATGCGGATACAAGCCCACGGGTTTTGGAGCAGAATCGGTGTTGACAGCATCTCTGCCCTGCGCAGGCTCCCACAGATCTGGACCGCTGTCACTTCCTGCTTGGGTTTTGGTCGTGTCCTCAGACTCTTCTGCATCGAGAACATTACGTTCTCCGTGATAGACGTCGACATCGTCCTCGTCGTATTCCTTGTCACCCATTCCATTTGAAGTGGGGTCGAGGTGGACCACAGCGCCTCCAGCACCGTGCAACGCTTCGTAAGCGAGAACTCGTCCTGTGAGATCGTTTCGATTATCGTTCATGGCGGAAAGCCACCACATCGGCTTAAAGGTGACAACTTTCTGAACTCGGATTTGTTGATGGATGGTTCGAGAAAGTTGGGCAACGTCTTCGAGTCGTCCTTCTTCCATAAATTCGAGGACCTTTCGATTCCATTCATCGTCCTTAAGCGAGTGAATCTTGTCATCAGCAGCATCGATGAATTCTGTAAACATTCGATTTGACATTGACATGGCGGTAACTGCAACCGCTTTCTTGCCCGTTGATCGAAGCACATCGAGACAAGATTTTGCGAGAACCGTTGTCTCAGCACGGTTCGCATAAACATTGGATGATACGATGACCGCAGGAATAGAATTGTCCGGATTGAGAAGTTTCAAGGCTACAACAGAACCAACATCGATGGGGAATCCATTGTAGGCAACGGTTCTGCTCTGCAGACCTCTTGCATGATTGGCCTGATTCCAAGCCTCTGCAAATTCAGCATCAATACGAAAGGAATAATCCATGGAGCCAAGGTCGTGAAAGTCTTGATCGACCAGCGTCCACGTTGGGTTCGGGTCAGCTTGTATCTGGTGCCCGATGATGCTTGGCCAGGTTGTTGAGTAGATGATGATCAAATCAGCATCGCTCTTTTTGATTTGATCACGGGCTTCATCAAAGGCGTCACGTAGCCGTTGCCATCCTTCGTTCTGTTCTGGCACCAACAGCGGATGCGGGTGAACAGGAACCACATAGGATCCAAGAATTGGGTTGGTCAACTTCAGACCTCCTCGTGTTGATAACAAGGCCATTCAACGATTGCATTGCCTGTTCCAATAATGGTTCCATATCCATGAAGGATTGCAGGAAACGATGGTACTGTAAGTGTACTCAAAAGCCATGTGAGTCCACCACCATCCGACTCCGCAATTGCCTGTTCGGTAAACTCAGGCATTTCATCGATGATTCTCTGGGCTTGTCCTGTACGCATGTACTCAATGATTCTCATGTCCCATAGATGCATAGCATGACTGGTGATATGCTCCTTACTCATGTCTTCAGGCACATCTGACTCTGTCGTAAAATGGCGATGTGAGAGGGAATTTGAAGCGAGGACAACGGCTTTCTTTCCGCTCTCAAGGATGGCATCCCGAGTCACCCTGCCCAACTCCATCATCATTTCTTGCATAACTTCGACCGAGTAATAGTGACGTGAGCGATTCGATGAAATGACAACAAGAGGTTTGTCAAATGCAGGGTTGACCATATGACCTGTCGTGATGGTTCCATAATCCACGCGGAAATCCGGATTTTCCATCATTTTCACAGCAAGTCCAGCATCTGCTGCCTTGTCGTGGATGGCTTTGCTTAACTCAACATCGATGTCGAGATTGTAGGAGTATCGGAAAAGATTCGGGAAAATGGGGTCTACGGAAAGGCCCTCAAAATGAGGGAGACCTAGGAAATGTGTTCCAACATAGGTTTGCCAATGCGGTGAAAGAATGACAAGTACATCATGATCTATCTTTGACAGTGATTCACGCAGACGTTCGTATCCCCAACGGAGTTGTTCCCAACCCCCTTCTGAAGTTGGCTCATTCTGAGGAGGATTTTCGGCATACACAAGGTGAGGGGGGTGAGGTGCAAGACAGCCTGCAACAATCGAACCTTTGGCCATGGTTCGACCAAACACAGGTCGCATATGGATGCATCGCAACGCAAGGCTAAACCTCAAACGAGAAGGGAATGAGCACACCCCATGTCGGGGATTCCTGTTGATGCCACCGCATCGGAGGACGTGGTGTTGCCGAACTTTGTGAACTCGCCCGAGACAAACCTAGAGGAACAAGGTGTTACGGGAAGCGAAATTTTCTCAGACATGCTCCGTCATATGATGGCTCCACTACTGATAGGAATGGTCTTTGGAGCCATTTGGCAACTCACTGTAATGCCACGAATCGATACATTTGTGCCAAATCCTGTCCATGGTGCTTTTGCAATGTACCTTGTTGCATCACCACTAATCTACAAAAAACTCGTTGGAATGGAGATGAATCGAGCAGGAGAATATGCGATGGGCTTTGCTGCTACTGCATGTTTTCTCTCTCTGGTCTGGATGTTTGGTACATCATCTGTTTATCTTGCAGGATTCCTTCCAGCAATTGCATGGTTGTTCATCAGTTCATTTTGGCTTCAATTTGAATTCCCACCTTTCCGATACGGACTTTGGCACGGATTGGCTGTCAATGTCGGTGCCTTTGGAGGCAGCGTTTTGGCTTTCGTTTACTTCTAGGAAGTGTACGATTCAGACTCGTTCGGGAAATCACCTGAACGAACATCATCACAATAAGAGCGAATAGCTCCATCGATCTCTTCTGCAAGATTGAGATAACGTCGAAGGAAACGTGGCGAGAAATCCATCGTGATGCCAAGGAGATCATGCAGGACGAGAACTTGTCCATCGCAATGAGGTCCTGCCCCAATTCCAATGACGGG
>Ga0181568_10000776_pt1 | contig 28999 bp, 26 predicted proteins | sample 101ome_20_FD_133758 | JGI IMG/M metagenome (GOLD analysis project Ga0181568, IMG submission 133758) | Coastal salt marsh microbial communities from the Groves Creek Marsh, Skidaway Island, Georgia - 101404AT metaG (megahit assembly) | ecosystem: Environmental > Aquatic > Marine > Intertidal...
AAATCATCCAGTAGTTAAAAAATTAAATTTAGATCCTCAAGAAATAAAATATATGAGAAATCTTGAGGAAATAAATTAGTTCCATAAACAGTTAAGTTAAATTATTAAACTATCTTAGTTAATTTGAATCAAAAACAGCTGAAAATAAGAGAAAAGGGGCAAAACTCAGCAACTAACTTTCAACTAAGTAAATTTTATCGCCCTGAAAGCACTGATATAAAAGGGTTTTCTAAGAGTGGTACTATTGAGTGGGAGTAGGATGCGGGAATCATGGATGTCAGCGGCCCTGGATCTCGCCCGACAGGCAGGCGAGGCGGGCGAGGTGCCTGTGGGCGCTGTGGTCGTGATTGACGACGAAATTGTCGGGCGCGGTTTTAATCAACCCATCAGCCGACACGACCCAACTGCCCATGCTGAGATTGAGGCGCTGCGGGATGCCGCGCGGCGGGTTGGTAATTATCGCCTGCCTGGTTCGACTCTCATCGTTACGATTGAACCCTGTACCATGTGTGCCGGTGCGTTAATCCATGCCCGGGTCGGCCATTTGATCTTTGGTGCCCGCGAACCACGGGCTGGTGCTGTCTGCTCCTCGGCAACGGTACTCGATAATCAGCAGCTCAACCATCAGGTTGAGGTGACCGGGGGCGTGCTTGCCGAAGACTGCAGCCGACTCATGACTGAGTTCTTTCAGTCGAGGAGGCATTGAGCATGTTGCTCGTTCTCGCCGGGCCTCGAGCACTCTCGGACTTTCGTCGGCAGAAGCTCTCGGCAGAGATCGAGGCAGCAGCGGTCAACGCCGAAGTGGTCGAAACCCAATACCTGCACCTGGTCGACGTTGACAGCCAGCTGACTCCGACAGAATTACAGCTGCTGACCGAGTTGTTGAAATACGGGCCGGTCGCGGATCAGCGCAGTGTCATCACCGATGTCGGCGCCGATGAAAGTTTCCGGCTGGTGATACCGCGGCGCGGCACCATATCACCCTGGAGTTCAAAGGCGACTGACATCGCCGCTATATGTGGTCTCGACAAGGTTCGACGGATCGAGCGCGGCATTGGTTATTGGCTGAAAACGGACTCGGTTGGAGAAGTCGATAATCTGATTCATGATCGCATGACCGAAGAAGTCGTTGCGACGACCAAAGTGGACTTCCTGTTTGATTCTGCCGAACCGACGGAGCTTTCCTTTATTGACGTGCTGGGCCAGGGCGCTGCTGCTATTGCCGATGCTAATGCAGCCCTCGGCATGGCGCTCACCGAAGATGAAATTGAATATCTGGTAAACGCCTTCAATACCCTTGAGCGTAACCCGACTGACGTTGAGCTGATGATGTTTGCCCAGGCGAACTCCGAGCACTGCCGGCACAAGACGTTTGGTGCCAGCTGGGAGATTGATGGTGAAACGCAGCCCCGGTCTCTCATGGATATGATCCGTAACACGTTTGAGCAGACCAACGGTGAGGGTGTGCTCAGTGCCTACAAAGACAACGCAGCTGTGATCCGCGGTTCCCGAGCCCTTCGTTTCTATCCCGATCCTGATTCGCGAGAGTACCGCGAGGTCAAGGAATACGCCCACATCCTGATGAAGGTTGAAACCCACAACCACCCGACAGCCATTGCCCCGTTCCCGGGTGCGGCAACCGGTTCCGGCGGCGAGATCCGTGATGAAGGCGCCACGGGGCTGGGCGCCAAGCCGAAGGCGGGTCTGACCGGCTACAGCGTGTCCAACCTGAACCTGCCCGATGCGGTCAATCCCTGGGAGAAGCCTTACGGGAAACCAGACCGGATTGCGTCGGCCCTCGATATTATGATTGCAGCACCCATCGGTGGTGCAGCCTTCAATAACGAATTTGGCCGGCCGAACATTGCTGGCTATTTCCGCACCTATGAGCAGGAAGTGGACGGCGAAGTGCGGGGCTATCACAAGCCAATCATGATCGCCGGTGGCATGGGCAATATCCGTGAATCCCACGTGGAAAAAGATGCGATTCGGGTTGGTGCCGCGCTGATAGTGCTTGGCGGTCCTGCCATGCTGATCGGCCTTGGCGGCGGTGCTGCTTCTTCCATGACCACTGGAGCCAGTACGGCTGACCTGGATTTCGCCAGTGTCCAGCGTGGTAACCCCGAGCTTGAACATCGCTGCCAGGAAGTGATCGATCAGTGCTGGCAGCTGGGTGACGATAACCCTATTCAGTTTATTCATGATGTGGGTGCCGGTGGCCTCTCCAATGCCTTGCCGGAGTTGGTCAAAGACGGTGGTGTCGGTGGTGATTTCGAATTGCGTCAGATCACTAGCGCGGAACCTGGGATGTCACCGCTCGAGATCTGGTGTAACGAAGCCCAGGAACGCTACGTGCTCGCTGTCGGTAAAGACGACCTTGATCGCTTTGCGGCAATCTGTGAACGAGAGCGCTGCCCGTTTGCCGTGGTCGGCCAGGCCCGGGACGGAGACCACCTGTCGGTCTCCGATGCACTGCTGCACAAACCGCCAGTGGATCTGCCGATGTCGGTGCTGTTTGGTAAAGCCCCGAAACTGCACAAGGTCGTGCAGCGTCAGCAGATTGACCATCGACCGTTCGAGGCCTCAATGAGCGTGGCTGAAGCCACCGGTCGTGTGCTCAATCATCCGACGGTTGCCAGTAAGAAATTCCTCGTCACGATCGGGGATCGATCTGTGGGTGGCATGGTCAGTCGAGACCAGATGGTAGGACCCTGGCAACTGCCCGTGGCTGACGTGGCGGTCACGACCTCGAGTTACACAGGATATCGCGGTGAGGCGATGGCCATGGGCGAGCGCACCCCGCTGGCACTGATTTCAAGTCCCGCTGCCGCCCGCATGGCCGTTGGCGAGGCGATAACCAATATTGTCGCGGCAGACATCACGCGCATTGAGAACATTAAATTGTCTGCTAACTGGATGGCGGCAGTCGGCGCGGAGGGTGAAGATGCGCGGCTTTACGATGCAGTGCATGCGGTTGGCATGGAGCTGTGTCCGGCGCTGGGCATAACGATTCCCGTCGGTAAGGACTCGACCTCAATGCAGACCCGCTGGCAAGAAGGGGATGCTGAAAAGCGCGTGACATCACCGCTCTCCCTCATCGTCTCGGCCTTTGCCAAAGTCTTTGATGTCCGCCAGACACTGACGCCGGAACTCGACAATCTGCCTGGCTCGGTCCTGCTGCTGATTGACCTGGCTGACGGCTCTGAGCGACTGGGAGGCAGCATTCTTGCCCAGTGTTACAGCGAGATGGGTGATGCCGCGCCTGACTTTGAGCACCCGCAGAAGATGAAAGACTTCTTTGCGTTCATGAACCGGCATCGAGAGGACATTCTGGCTTACCATGATCGCGCAGACGGTGGTCTGATGGCGACGCTGCTTGAAATGTCATTCTGCGCCCGCGCAGGCCTCGATATTCAAGTGCCGGGGAACCGTGAAGCGGTGCCCTATCTCTTTAACGAAGAGCTCGGCGCTGTGATCCAGGTGACGGGAAGCGACGCAGAAATCATGCAGCAGGAGCTGGCAGCCCTGGATATCACGACACAACTGGTTGCGGTTGTTCGGGAAGATCAGAAGATTCGGGTACGCCAGTACGATGATGAGCTGCTGCTATCGAGCCGGGCTGAACTCGAGCAGCAGTGGAGTCGAACCAGTTCCCACATCCAGCGTCTGCGCGATAACCCGGCGTGTGCCTTGCAGGAATTTGATGCGATTGGTGAGGAGGATGATCCTGGCCTGAATGCGGTACTTAGCTTCGAGCCAACGGCAGATATCGCCGCACCGATGATCGCTACGGGCGTCAGACCGAAGGTCGCAATCCTGCGCGAGCAGGGCGTAAACAGCCAGGTCGAGATGGCGGCGGCGTTCAACCGGGCGGGTTTCAGTGCAATCGACGTCCACATGAGCCAGCTTTTCTCCGGCGCAACGGCGCTCGAGGACTTCAAGGGCATGGTAGCCTGTGGTGGGTTCTCTTACGGCGATGTCCTCGGCGCCGGTGAAGGCTGGGCCAAGTCCATCTTGTATCATCCGGCAATGCGGGATCAGTTTGCCGCTTTTTTTGACCGGCCCGATACGTTTTCGCTGGGTGTCTGCAATGGCTGTCAGATGCTGTCGACCCTGAAGGACATTATCCCGGGTGCAGAACGCTGGCCTGGTTTCGTCAGGAACGAATCTGAACAGTTCGAGGCGCGTCTCTCGCTGGTACGAATTGAACGCGGCCCGTCTTTGTTTCTGCAGGATATGTGCGACAGCCGGTTGCCGATTGTGGTCAGTCATGGCGAAGGCCGCGCCGACCTGTCGGCAGCAGATGCCGACCATCTGGACCATGCTGAGATGATTGCCATGCGATTTGTGGATGGCTTCGGTGAAGTGGCGTCAGCCTATCCCGTGAACCCGAATGGATCCCCCGCCGGCATCACCGCGGTCACGACCCCGGATGGCCGTGTGCTGGCGATGATGCCGCACCCCGAGCGGGTATTCAGGACGGTGCAGATGTCCTGGCACCCGGATGAATGGGAAGAAGACAGCCCCTGGATGCGGATGTTCCGCAACGCCAGGGTCTGGGTGGACTGACTGCCGTTAAGGTATCAGGCAGAAGCCTGTCGCTCCCAGAGTCGATGTGCCATGACACCGGTTGCATCCTCGATGCACTGCATCGCGTCCAGAATCAGGTCTTCGCGCCAGCGCTGGCCGACCAGTTGCACGCCAGACGGCATATCCTCGACTAAATCGACCGGGACATTGCCCGCCGGGAATCCAAGGTAGTTGAGGCCAAAACTATAGATTGCGCTGTCGAACAGTTCTTTCAGGCCTTCATAAGTTTCATCGAAGTCACTCGGGTAGGCCGGGCGCATCAGAAACGGGGTCAGCACCAGCGGATATTCTGCCAGGGTCAGGTTCCAATCCCGCACCATGCGGCTGCGGTCAGCTATCCCCATCATGTAACCGTCAGCATCAACAATGTTCGACATTTTGTAGAGGCCGTCGAAGATGTCCTGCAACGTTGGTGAGCAGTGTTCGCGGACAATGACGTCCAGTGTTTTCTGGATCTCGAGCATGGCAACGCTGAACCAGCTGCGGGCAGGTTCGATGACCGGCGGTGTTTCGATCTCCTCAACCTCGTAGCCGGCGGCCTCGAGCAGGCTGGCGGCACGATCAAGGTTGCTGATGATCCCGGGGTGCATGGGGAAACCATGGCTGTTTCGACAGTAACCTACTTTCGGCCTGCCGATGTCTGGCCCCGTCAACGGCATGGGTACGTGCCAGGGGTCGCGTGGGTCGTGGCGGATCACGGTCTCCATGCCCAGCCTGACATCCTTCACTTCGCGGCAGATGATGCCCTGCACGGACATGAGCTGGGCGAGCATGCCGCGTTCGGCGCCTGCCGAGGGGTTGTAGGCGGGCACCCGGCCCTGGCCGGGTTTAACGGTGGCAACACCACACGCTGTCGCCGGGAAACGCAGTGAGCCACCGATATCATTGCCGTGGTGGATCGCACCATAGCCGTTGGCAGCCGCGGCACCGGCGCCGCCGGAGGAGCCGCCGGGCGACATCTCGAGATTCCATGGGTTGCGTGTCAGTCCGTGCAGTGGGTTATCGGTTGTTGCCCGCATCGAAAGTTCCGGCGTGTTGGTCCGGCCGACGATGATGGCGCCCGCATCCAGCAGGTTCTGTACGACGGGGGAATTTCCTGGTGCGATGACATCTTTAAAGGCAGCGACGCCGTTGGTGGTCGCTTCTCCCTCGACATCAGCGTTCACCTTGATGGTGACGGGAACGCCGTGCAGGGGGCCGAGTTCTTTGCCAGCGGTGACCGCTGCGTCCGCTTTCTCCGCGGCCAGGCGCGCGGCGTCAGGGTTGCTCGCAACGACTGCGTTGATGTCGCCATCAGCCGCTTCAATGCGAGCCAGCACGGCATTCACAAGGTCGATGGCGGACAGCTGGCCACTGCCGATCATTGCTGCCTGGTCAACGGCGCTGAGTTGCCAGGGTTCGCTCATTGCGGTACTCCTGTGGTGTGTCCGGATCAGGTTTGGGGTGGTTTTGGCGGACGATTGACAATGATGTCCTTATTCCGAATCGGGAAAGTCGCTTCCCGCAGATCCTCAAACCAGTGCTGCAGGGTCTCGGTGATGACGGGAAAGGCGAGCTGATCCCAGGGGATTTCGCTTTCGCTGAAGAGCCGGGTCTCAAGCGTTTCTTCGCCGGGGTGAAAATCCAGATCGGATAGCGATGCGCGGTAGAACATGTAGACCTGGGAGATATGCGGCAGGCTGAAGACTGTATAAAGCTCAACGATCTCTGCATTGGCATTGGCTTCTTCCCGGGTTTCCCGCAGCGCGCCCTGGGCAGTGGTTTCGCCGTTCTCCATGAAACCCGCCGGCAAAGTCCAGTATCCTTCCCGGGGCGCGATGGAGCGCTTACAAAGCAGGACGCGATCTTCATGGAATGGCAGGCAGCCGGTGATAATCTTTGGATTATGGTAATGGATTGAATCGCAGGTGTTGCAGACATGGCGCAGCCTGGAATCACCCGCTGGAATCTTCTGGCTGACCTCGTCGCCGCAATCGCTACAATACTTCATGTGGGCAGTATAAACATTTTGCAGGGACATTTCGTTGATCGAACATATTCGCGCGGGGTTGGCTGATCACAAGCCGGCCCGGCTCGCCGCAGAACACTACGAGAGACTGCGAGCCGCCGTGCTGGTACCGCTAATACCCGGTGAAGAACCGCGGCTCATCCTGACGGCGCGCTCCGGCGCGCTCGAGACTCATGGTGGCGAGGTGGCGTTCCCCGGCGGCCGGCAGGATGACACTGATATCGACGACACGATGACCGCGCTGCGTGAAACTCACGAGGAAATTGGTGTCTCACCAGATGACGTTGAAGTCCTGGGGTTCCTGCGCCCATTTGTATCCAAGTATGGCCTGCTGGTGACACCGGTAGTCGGTGTTGTCAGACCCGACGTCGTCTACGACCCGAACCCAGGCGAAATTGCCTCGATCTTTGAGGTGCCGCTGACCTATTTCGATCACGCGTCGCCGCTGCGGCATGACGACATCACGCGGCACGGGGAATCTAACCTTGTGCCGGCCTGGGATTTTGAGGGCTACGAAATCTGGGGGCTGACCTCGCTCATTATCGATGAGTTTCTTCGGGTCATTAATGTGGTGTAGAGTGGCGTCTTTTCCAAGCGGGGCACAGCGTGATTTACGCACTCGGAGACATCACACCCGAACTCAAGGGCGACTGCTGGGTTGCCGACAATGCCACGGTTATCGGCTCTGTCATTCTTGGAAACGAAAGCAGCGTCTGGTTCAACGCCGTGCTGCGCGGTGACTGCGATTTCATTACGATCGGTGAACGCTCCAACGTCCAGGACGGTGCCGTGCTGCACTGTGACCCCGGCATGCCTTTGACGCTGGGCAAGGGCGTTACTGTTGGCCACAAGGTCATGCTGCATGGCTGCACGATCGGCGACAACTCCCTGATCGGCATCAATGCGGTGGTACTGGATGGTGCGGTGATCGGTAAAAACTGCCTGATCGGTGCCAACTCGCTGGTACCGCCTGGCAAAGTGATCCCCGACGGCTCGCTCGTGATGGGTTCGCCAGGCAAGGTGGTGCGTGAACTGGATGACGATGCCATTGCCGGTCTCAAGGTCAGCGCCCAGAGCTATGTTGATCGCTACCAACGCTACCAGGCCGAGTTCAGGGCGCTGTAAGCACCTCACGGCCAGGCCGTAAGGCTTGCAAAACTGATTTTGCAGGCTATGATTCAACGTCTGACCAATCCACGTGGATTATTTGCGTAGCATGAACCAGGCAATGACCCTTATTGCTGAAAACAGGACTCCGGTCCTGGATGCTGCTGCGCCCTCACTCGACTCAGTTTTTCTGCTTGCTGGCCTGCTAAGACTGCCGTTGTAGGCGGCCGTTCCAAATACCTGCAAGGCAAGCACACCCGTAAATCGCGGGTCAGCATATAATTACCTGAGAACCCTGACATGAACGCTGAAAACAAAACGATGACTACCGATTCCGGCGCAGCCCGGCAGATGCCGTTCCATAAGTACAAACCGTTTCGGCCTTTGTCGCTGCCGGATCGAACCTGGCCGAACAATTTCATTACCCAGGCGCCGCGCTGGTGCAGTGTTGACCTGCGCGATGGTAACCAGGCCCTGGTTGAGCCCATGACGCCGAATGAAAAGCAGAAAATGTGGGATCTGCTGGTGGAAATCGGCTTCAAGGAAATTGAGGTTGGCTTCCCCTCGGCATCGCAGACGGACTTTGATTTTGTCCGCAAGATCATCGAAGAAAACCGCATTCCCGATGATGTCACCATCCAGATTCTTTGCCAGGCGCGGCAGGAACTGATCGAGCGCAGCTGCGAGGCGGTTGCCGGTGCGAAGAATGTGATCTTCCACCTCTACAATTCGACCTCGACGCTGCAGCGCAAGGTCGTGTTCAACATGAGCCGGGAAGAGATCACGAAACTGGCCACTGACGCCACCGCACTCGTTAAGAAATACACACAGCCGCTGCGGGACGCCGGGACCCATGTCACGCTCGAGTATTCACCCGAAAGCTACACCGCGACCGAGGTCGACTACGCCGTTGAAATCTGCGCGGCAGTGATGGAGACCTGGCAGCCGGAAGAAGGCGAGCAGATCATTCTGAATCTGCCGTCCACGGTCGAAATGGGTACGCCTAATCTCTATGCCGACCAGGTCGAGTATTTTATTCGCAACCTGCTCAACCGTGACAAGGCCGTTATCAGCCTGCATACCCACAATGACCGGGGTACTGGTGTCGCAGCTTCAGAGATGGGACTCATGGCCGGCGCAGAGCGCATTGAGGGCACGCTGTTTGGTAACGGTGAGCGGACCGGTAATCTCGACATCATCACTATGGCCATGAACATGTTCTCGCAGGGTATCGACCCGGCGTTGTATCTCACTGACATGCCCAGAATTGTGGCTGTCTCGGAAGAGTGCACGAAGATTCCGATTCACGTACGCCAGCCCTATGCCGGTGAACTGGTGTTCACGGCCTTTTCGGGTTCGCACCAGGATGCGATCAAGAAGGGCATGCAGTTTGTCGAAGCGGGAGGGGACAGTGCCTGGGAAGTGCCCTACCTGCCCATTGATCCATCGGATGTCGGCAGCCACTATCGTGAGACGGTTCGAGTCAATAGTCAGTCAGGCAAGGGCGGTGTCGCGTTTGTGCTGGAACACTTCTTTGGCGTCTCATTGCCGCGCCCCCTGTTACTCGAGTTCAGCCCGGTCGTGCAGGCCCTGACTGAGGCCCAGGGCGGTGAGTTGAAACCGGAAGTAATCTGGGACTCGTTTGTCTCGGAGTACATCGAGGTCGAAGGGCCCTACCAGCTGCTCGACTACCAGGTACATTCAGACTCGAATGGTGGCGAAACCTGCGATGCCAACATCAAGGTGGCGGAAAATGAGGTGGCTATTCATGGCGCTGGCTCTGGCCCGATTGAGGCTTTTATCAATGCCATGGTTGAAACCCTGAACGAACCCCTCAATGTGGTCGACTATCAGGAATATGCGCTGAACGAAGGTGCTGAGGCGCAGGCCATCTGCATCCTGGCGCTGGCCGATGATGACGGTAACAAGTATTACGGGGTTGGCATCAGCCAGAACACCACTACTGCAGCCTTCAAGTCGATCATCGCTGCGATCAACCGGAAGTGGCAGTAGTCAGGTGCTCGCCTGCGAGTTGGTGCCGTTTTAAGTTTTGACTATAGTCGAAATTTAAAAGGGCTCAGGCGCTTGCCAGAGTTTGGCGGTGCGAATCATGTTGTCCTGAATCTGCACGATCTCGAAGCGATAGCTCTCGATCGTAAAGCAGATGTTCGCTTCCGGAATGGTCTCGAGGTACTCGGTGATCAGACCGTTCAGCGTCTTCGGCCCGTCGACCGGCAGTTCCCAGCCGAGTGATCGATTGATGAGCCGGATGTGGGTGCCGCCGTCGACGAGGTGACTGCCATCATCCTGTGGATGGATGTCGATACTGGTGGCGGCGAGATCTGTCGTGAAATCGCCGACAATCTCTTCCAGGATATCCTCGATGGTAACGATACCCTGAATATCCCCGTACTCGTCCACGACCAGGGCGATGCGTTCCTTTTCCTGCTGGAAATTGATGAGCTGGGTCTGCAGCGGTGTATTCTCCGGCACGAAGTACGGGTCTGTGGTTTCCTGCAGCAGGGCGGCCTTGGTCAGATCACCGTCAATCAGAAAGCGAGCTGCATTCCGGACGTGCAGTATGCCGATGATGCGATCGATGTCTTCCTTAAAGACTGGCAGCCTGGTGTGTTGCAGTGAGCGGATCTGGTTGACGATTTCGTCGATATCGTCCTCGATATCGATGCCGAGGATTTCGTTGCGGGGTACCATGATGTCATCGACCGTGACTTTTTCAAGATCTAGGACACCGAGCATCATATCCTGATGGTGGCCGGCGATCTGGGAGCCCTCGTAAACGACGGTTCGCAGCTCCTCGATACTTAAGTGATCTTCGGACGCGTCATCCTGGCGTACGCCGACCAGCAACAGCATGCCGTTCGCCATGGCATTGACCAGCCAGACAAAAGGGAAGCCGAGCCAGAGCAGTACGCGCAGCAGGTAAGAGGAGGGCAGGGCCACTTTCTCGGGATAAACCGCTGCAATGGTCTTGGGCGCAACTTCTGCAAACACCAGGAATACAATCGTACAGATGACCGGTGCCCAGGCGACCCCGGCCTCGCCCAGTAACTGGATGGCGAGTACGGTCGCGAGTGAGGCAGCAGTGAAGTTCGCGAGGTTGTTACCGATGAGAATGATGCCGAGCAGGCGGTCGGGCCGCTCCAGCAGTTTCTCCGCCTTCCTTGCACCACCATGGCCTTCATTTGACAGGTGTTTCAACCGATAGCGGTTGAGTGCCATCATCGCTGTTTCAGAACTTGAGAAGTAGGCTGACACGATGATCAGCAATATGATGGAACCCAGCAGGATCCCTATCGATGGATCGTCCAAGAACGGACACCTCCAGCATCAAAACAGGCGCCCTTTCTAGCATAAATCATTCGCCGAGGAAAATGGTCACGGACCGGGTGATGCGGCATGCCGAGTCAACGCCTGCGGCCTTTCACGGGCCTTGGAATCAGGGCGCGAGAATAACTTCGAGTACGACTTTGCTGCCGAAGTAACCGACCACGAGCAGGACGAAACCAGTGAGAGTCCAGCGCGAGGCAATAGCGCCGCGCCAGCCGAGCTGGTGGCGGCCCCACATGAGCACACTGAACACGAGCCAGGCTGCCAGGGTGATCACGGTGTGATGGATCAGGCCGGGGCCGCTGATATCCTCCAGGAAGAAGAAACCGCTGGCGATCGACAGCGTCAGAAAAACGAGCCCGGCCCAGAGCATCTCGAACATGAGCTGTTCCATGGTCTGCAACGGGGGCATATTCCTTAGCAGTGCAATGCGGTGATGCCTCAGTAGATTGTCACCGAACGACAACAGCAGCGCCTGCACCGCAGCAATCGTAACCAGGCTGTAGGCAACGATTGACAGCAGAATGTGGCTCAGGATGCCGTTGGAAAAATGGCTGCTGCCAGCGGCGTCGCTACTCAGCACGACTTCCAGTAACAGGGTCACGATAGCGATGGGGAAGATGATGACGAACAGGTTTTCGACTGGCCGGCGCAGACTGCTCAGCACCACAATGGTGACAATCGAAAGCGCCATCAGCGACAGCATCGGATACAGCGAAAGATCAATGCCCTGGCCGCCGGTGAAATCCTGGTAGTTCGTGAATGCATGAAAGAGGATGGCGGTAACAGCACAGCCTTTGACAGCAATCCCGATGTCACTGCCCTGAAGCATACGCCGGGTCTGCAGCACGGCTGCCGCCAGGTAAAAGGCGCAGGCCAGAAGACCAGTTACAATCAGGGACACAGCGTTTCTCAACTCCAGAATTCAGCCAGTACCACGCACGCAGCGCAGTGGTCGTATATAATGACACAGCAGAAGTTATTCAGGTAATACAGTGTTCGAATCACTAAGAGATCGTCTTGGCAGTACATTCTCGTCCCTGACAGGCAAGGCGAAACTGACAGAAGACAACATCCAGGACGCCTTGCGCGAGGTACGGGTTGCCCTGCTTGAAGCTGACGTCGCGCTCAGCGTCGTCAAAGATTTTATTGAGCGCGTTAAGGGTCGTGCGCTTGGCGTGGAAGTGACGGCTAGCCTGTCACCTGGTCAGGTGTTCATCAAGATCGTCAATGATGAACTGACCGCGATAATGGGCGAAGGCGAAAGCGCGTTGAACCTGGCCGTGCAGCCACCGGCAGTCATCCTGATGGCGGGCCTGCAGGGGGCCGGTAAAACCACCTCGACCGCCAAGCTGGGGCGCTGGCTGCAGCAGCGAGAGAAAAAGTCCGTCATGGTGGCCAGCACTGACGTCTATCGTCCTGCGGCGATCGACCAGTTGCAGACCCTGGCAAAACAGGCAGACCTCAGGTTTTTTGAATCCAGCACTGATCAGAAGCCGCTGGATATTGCTCGCGGTGCACTCGATGCGGCGAAGAAACAGTTTGCCGATGTCCTGATCATTGATACCGCGGGCCGGCTCCACGTTGATGAAGGCATGATGGCGGAAATCCGTGAACTTCATGGCCTGCTCAGCCCGATTGAGACACTGTTCGTGGTTGATGCAATGACGGGTCAGGATGCCGCGAACACCGCGCGCTCTTTCGGTGAAGTCCTGCCATTAACGGGTGTCATCCTGACTAAGGCTGATGGTGACAGTCGGGGCGGTGCGGCGCTGTCGGTGCGCTCGGTGACGGGCAAGCCAATCAAGTTCATGGCCGTGGGCGAAACCATCGAAGATCTCGATGCATTCTATCCTGATCGTATTGCTTCCCGCATCCTCGGTATGGGTGACGTGATGTCACTGATCGAGGAAGCCGAACAGAAGATCGACAAGAAAAAAGCCAAGAAACTCGCGACCAAGATCACCCGGGGCAAACGCTTCGACCTCGAAGACTTCCGAGACCAGATTCAGCAGATGAACAACATGGGCGGGATTGCTGGCATGATGGATAAGCTTCCCGGAATGGGCCAGATGGCACAGTCGGCCCAGAACAAGATGAACGACAAGACGTTTGTGCAGATGGAGGCGATTATCAACTCCATGACACCGGATGAGCGCCGCTACCCAGATCGCATCAACAGCTCCCGCAAGAAGCGGATAGCCGGTGGTTCGGGCACCCAGATTCAGGACATCAACCGCCTGCTGAAACAGCACAAGCAGATGCAGAAGATGATGAAGAAACTCGGCAAGAAGGGTGGCATGGCGAATATGATGCGGGGTATGGGCGGCATGATGCAGCAACCGGGAGGCCCCTTTCCCGGGAGATAATCACTTATTCGAGTAATATCAAAGAGTTAGGCGCGCGATGGGCGCCTTTTCTTTCCGTTTTCTTTCCCGTACAATACGCCCCCTTTCGGTGAGCCCCCAGCCAGGTTTCGGGTGGTCCTCAACCGGTTCTCGAGACAGGTTTATTACAGGAAAACAGTTAGATGGTAGTTATTCGCCTGACCAGGGGTGGTAGCAAGAAACGTCCGTTCTACCACATCAATGTAGCGGACAAGCGTGAATCCAGGGATGGCCGGTTTATCGAGCGCCTCGGTTTCTTTAATCCGATCGCCCGCGGCGCCGAAGAGGGTACCCGTATCGATCTTGAACGACTCGACCACTGGGTACGCCAGGGCGCACAGGCGTCAGATCGCGTCAAGAAGATTGTTAAGGATTACCGCAAGGCAGCGGCCGCTGAGGCAGCTGCATAAAGACTTTCCGGCAGGAAAGCAGATCAATGCCGTGACGGAAATACGCCTGGGAACCCTGACTGGCGGCCACGGCATCAAGGGTTGGATCAAGGTCTTTTCCCATACCGACCCGAAACAAGCGATTTTTGATTACTCGCCCTGGATCCTGAGAAGAGGCAGGGATGAGTTACGAGTGACACCGGCAGGCAGTCAGGTCCATGGAAAGAAGCTGATTGTGCAGTTTGAAGGCGTCGACACACGCACCCAGGCCGATGAAATGGCGGGTTACGTGGTCAATGTGGAACAGACAGCCTTGCCGGCGCTGGAAGACGGTGATTATTACTGGCACCAGCTGACGGGTCTAACCGTCGTCAATATGAAAGGTGAATGTCTTGGCAGTGTCGACCATCTGCTCGAGACCGGCGCCAACGATGTGCTGGTGGTCGAGGCGACTGCTGGCAGCATCGATGATGAGAAGCGATTGATTCCCTTCGTACTGGGTCCGATCGTACAGAATGTGGATCTGGCAGTCGGTGAAATCCTGGTGGACTGGGACTGCGACTACTGATCCAACGAGGAGCTGTGTAGGCCATGTGGATAGGCATTGTCTCGCTGTTCCCGGAGATGTTTGCGGCAGTGACTGCCTACGGTATTACCGGCAGGGCTGCGAACGGGGGTTTGATCAGCGTCGAGACCTGGAACCCAAGGGAGTTTGCCCGGGACCGGCACAGGACGGTTGATGACAAACCCTACGGCGGCGGCCCCGGCATGCTGATGAAGGTTGAGCCGCTGCAGGCAGCGATTGCCAGCGCCAGGGCAGCTGCGCCAGCAGGCACCAGGGTGATTTACCTGTCACCCCAGGGGCGAAAGCTGGATCAGGCTGACTTGAGGCGCTACGCGGAAGGCCAGGGCTTGATCCTGGTGGCCGGTCGATACGAGGGCATTGATGAGCGACTGATTGAGTCATTCATTGATGAGGAAGTCTCGATTGGTGACTTCGTGTTAAGCGGTGGTGAGATACCAGCAATGGTGCTCATCGACGGGGTAACGCGTCTGCTGCCAGGCGCGGTAGGCGATAGCGATTCAGTGGTACAGGAATCGTTTACCGATGGACTGCTGGATTATCCGCAGTACACTCGCCCCGAGAAGGTGGATGGCATGGCAGTACCGGATGTACTGCTCAGCGGTGATCACCAGAAGATCGACCGCTGGCGTAAAAAGCAGGCGCTGGGAAGAACGTATTTAAGGCGACCGGATCTCTTCGAGCATCGGTCGCTGACAGAGGAAGAACGACAGTTACTGGAAGAGTTCCAGAGAGAGTTAAGGAAAGAGCAATGAGTAAGAACAAGATCATCGAACAGATCGAAAACGAGCAGCTCAAGTCTGACGTACCCGAGTTTGGTGCGGGCGACAGCGTAGTGGTTCAGGTTCGCGTTCGCGAGGGCAACCGGGAGCGACTTCAGGCCTACGAGGGTGTCGTGATTGCCAGGCGCAACCGCGGCCTTAACTCCGCATTCACCGTACGCAAGATTTCTCACGGTGTAGGCGTCGAGCGTACTTTCCAGACGCACAGCCCGCAAATCGAGAGCATCACCGTCAAGCGTCGTGGTGATGTCCGCAAGGCCAAGTTGTACTACCTGCGTGAGCGCAGTGGTCGTTCGGCTCGAATCAAAGAAAAATTGAATTAGTCGAGATCAGCTGCTAGCAGCTGATCTCGACCGGCGACAGCGACATCGAAGGATTGTGTTGACAAACACAATCCTGATGCTGCGAAAGCGAGGGTCTCAGGCACCCCAATTCTGATGTCGCGAAAGCCACTCCCCCACCTTCGTTCACTGCCCCCTTTCAAGTAATATGAGCTCATGCTCAACCCCGCAGACCAGGCACTGATCGACGCTTTCCTGGATGCGCTCTGGCTCGAGAAGGGCCTGTCTGAAAATACCCTGAAATCCTACCGCCATGATCTGGAAAAACTCGGTGACTGGGTCAGTGGTCAGGGCACGACATTACTCACGCTGCGTCGTGCCGATATGAACACCTACTTGTCTTATCGTATGCAGCGAGGGCTGAAGGCCCGCTCCACTGCACGCTGTCTCTCCTGTGTGCGGGCCTTTTACCGTTACCTGCTGCGAGAGAACAAGATTGATGTGGACCCCACATTACAGGTTGAAAACCCGAAACTCGGCCGGCCTTTGCCTGACACACTGACCGAGGCGGATGTCGAAAAACTCCTGGCGGCGCCGGACACATCGTCGCCGATCGGGATGCGTGATCGCACCATGCTCGAGGTGCTTTACGCCTGCGGACTCCGGGTCAGCGAGCTGACCAATCTGAAGATGAGCGAGATCAATCTGCGTCAGGGTGTGGTGCGGATTGTCGGCAAGGGCTCAAAAGAGCGCCTCGTGCCCCTCGGTGAAGAGGCGATCAGCTGGTTGAACCGCTACCTGCAGGAAGCCAGGAATGAGCTTCTGAAAAAGAACCTGGCGCAGGATACGGTGTTTCCCAGTAATCGCGGTTCAGTCATGACGCGCCAGACGTTCTGGCACCGTCTGAAAGAGCATGCCCGGCATGCTGGCATCACCAAGAAGCTGTCGCCGCATACCTTGCGGCATGCATTTGCCACCCATCTTTTGAATCATGGCGCTGACCTGCGCGTCGTCCAACTGTTGCTCGGACACTCAGACCTGTCGACGACCCAGATTTACACCCATATCGCTCAACACCGTATGAAGGAGCTGCACCAGGAACATCACCCGAGAGGTTAGGCCACCAGGCGTTCGCAACATCAGATTGGTGATAAGTACCACAAATCTTCCGCTGTTGACGATTAAACCATTCATTGAACCTTCAGGTCCTATCATGCAAAGTGCCATTTTATTTATTGGGACAAAAATCATGAGACTGCCAGGCATCCTGCTGCTGTCATCGCTGCTCGCCTTTGGTGTTCATGCAGATGAAGCCGCTGATAAGGGCTTAACCCCGGAAGAAGTCATTACAGCCAAGCTGGAAGCAGCGAGGCCGGGGCTGCCGATTCTCAAGATCGAACCCAGTGCTGTCGAGGGTTTCTATGCTGTCAGCGTTGAGGGTGGTCTGATCCTCTACGCCGACAGCGCGGCGGATTACTTTTTTGCGGGTGATCTCTATTTTGTTGAGCCAGCCGGCTTCGTCAATGCAACCGAAAAGGCCCGCACCGGCGAACGCAAGGAACTGCTTGATTCATTGGATGAGAGCCAGATGATCGTGTTTGCCCCGCCGCAGGAAAAGCTGAGGGCGACGATTACAGTCTTCACGGATATTGACTGCGGCTACTGCCGTAAACTGCACCAGGAAGTTCCGGAGCTGAACCGCCTGGGTATTGCGGTTCGGTATCTGGCTTATCCCAGGGCCGGTGCCGGGTCCGATGCCTGGAACAAAGCGGTTTCTTCATGGTGTGCAGATAATCCCAAGATCGCACTAACCAAGGCCAAGCGTGGCGAAGAGATTGATGAAGCCACCTGCGACAATCCCGTCGCGGCGCACTATGACCTGGGAGGTGCCTTTGGTGTCACGGGGACCCCTGCGATTGTCCTCGAGGATGGTCGCCTGCAGCCGGGATACCTGCCGGCAGCAGATATGGCGAGACGTCTGGGTATAAACTAGGCGTCCCGTCTGCTGACTGACCTGAGCATTTGAGTGATACACCGCACGCCGTTCGCCAGGCCGAACGGCGCTATGAAATATTCGTTAAGCGTAACCTGACGCGGAATTTTATCGCCCATCTGGCGCACGGCATGCTGGGGCAGACCGGCTTCAGGTTTATCAACGCACCGACCTTTATTCCCGCCTACCTGCTGATGCTTTCTGGCGGGTCCAATCTCGTAGTGGGGCTGGCCCTGTCACTGCAGGGCCTCGGTCAAATGATCACGCCGATGGTGGGGGCCAATCTGATTTCGCACCGTAGCCGGGTGTTGCCGATCGGCTTCGTGCTGGGCAGCCTGATGCGGCTTTGTGTCCTGCTTATGGGCCTCGCGGGCTTCCTGCTTGAGGATCAGATGACCCTGATTGCAGTTGTCATCCTGCTGGGTTTATTCGGCTTGTTTGAAGGCATGCAGGGCGTAACCTTCAATTTTCTCATTTCAAAGGTGATTCCCGTGTCTAAACGCGGGCGTCTCACTGGATTCCGCAATTTTCTTGCTGGCCTTACCTCAGCAGGGGTTGCCTATATTGGCGGGACCTACCTGATCGGCGCTGATTCCAGTGTTGAGGGTTATTCATGGACCTTTATTATGGCGTTTGCGCTCACCGCCACCGGCCTGTTGATGCTGTTGGGGGTGCGTGAACCCGAACCCCCGACGTTGAGGGCGCAGACCAGTCTTGGTCAGCAGTTGCGGGAAGTGCCGGCGCTGTTGAAAGCAGAGAAGCCGTTCCGGCGCTATATCGTAGCGCGTGCCATTGCCACCATGGGACGCATGGCAATGCCTTTCTATATTCTCTATGCGGGCCAGACCATTGGTCTTTCAGGAGAAACCCTGGGCATTGTGACCTTTGCTTTCACCATGTCGGGGACCTTCTCGAACCTGCTCTGGGGTTATCTTGCAGATGCGCGCGGCTTTCGCCTGGTGATGCTCATGACTTCTGTGCTCTGGATCCTGTCGATGTTGCTGCTGCTGGTGTCGACAGACTTTATCGTCACTGTCATTGTCTTCGTGGGTATCGGCGCGGCGACTCAGGGGTTTGAGAATGCTGCGCGAAACATCGTGCTGGAATTCGGTGACCGTGAGAACCTGCCGGTTCGTATCGCGCTGGCCAATAGTGTGTCGCAGGTGACGGGCAGTATCGGGCCACTGCTGGGCGGGGTGCTCAGTACTGCGCTGGGCTATGAATCCGTCTTCATTGTCAGCATTGTTTTCCTGGGCATTGGTGCCGGCCTGATTTTCCTCCGTATTCCTGAACCGCGCCGCCAGTCAGGCTGATAAGGTATGCCAATCGGGTGACGTCACCCGGCGACTTGGGTAAGATGCGACCGCTGTCCGAGACGAGTGTCGGACGTGATTACAGCCAGATAAACGAGTTTGCCAGCAATGGATGATTTTCCGCGGATAAAGCGCCTGCCGCCTTATATTTTCAGCATTACCGACGCCCTGAAGCGGGAAGCGCGAGCGCGGGGCGAAGATATCATCGATTTCGGTATGGGCAATCCGGATCAGTCGACGCCGCAGCACATCGTCGACAAGCTCGTTGAAACGGTCCAGCGTGGCGACACGCATCGATATTCACAATCCAAGGGAATCCCGCGACTGCGGCGTGCGATCTGCAACTGGTACAAGGAGCGTTTCGACGTCGAGCTTGATCCTGAGAATGAAGCGATTGTGACCCTCGGTTCGAAAGAGGGGATTGCTCACCTGGCCATGGCTGTGCTCGGTCCGGGAGATGCAGTGCTGGTGCCGAACCCCTCGTACCCCGTGCACCCCTACGGTTTTGTGATCGCGGATGCGGACGTGCGCCATGTGCCGCTGACGAAAGACACAGATTTTTTTGCGGAGCTTGAGCACGCCATCGTCAACACCTGGCCAAAACCCAAGGTGCTCATTATCAACTTCCCGGGTAACCCGACGACTGAATGCGTCGATCTCACCTTCTTTGAGAAGGTAATTGCTATCGCCAAGGAGCACGGTATCTGGGTTGTGCAAGATCTGGCTTACGCTGATCTTGTTTTTGACGGCTATGAAGTACCCAGCATTCTGCAGGTTGAGGGCGCAAAGGATATTGCGGTCGAGTTCTTTACCATGTCGAAGAGTTACAACATGCCTGGCTGGCGGGTCGGTTTCTGTGTCGGCAACCCGACGCTGGTCGGGGCGCTGGGCCGGATTAAATCGTATCTCGACTACGGCATGTTCACGCCCGTACAGGTTGCAGCGATTGCTGCGCTGGAAGGTGATCAAAGCTGTGTTGCAGAGATTCGTGAGATGTACCGCAAACGCCGGGATGTGCTCTGTGATGGGCTCAATGATCTCGGCTGGGAAGTGACGCCGCCGAAGGCGACCATGTTTGTCTGGGCAAAAATACCGCCGCAGTTCGAGAGTATGGGGTCCCTGGATTTCGCCAAACATCTGCTGAAAGAAGCGAAAGTTGCAGTATCGCCCGGGATCGGTTTCGGTCAGTACGGCGATGACCACGTTCGCTTCGCCTTGATCGAAAACGAGCAGCGCACTCGCCAGGCGCTGCGCGGCATCAAGAAGATGTTCAAAAATCAGGCAGAGAGCGCGTGATGCGGGTCGGTGTCTGTGGGCTTGGCACGGTGGGTTCCGGGCTGCTCAGGATTTTTCAGCATGGCGCAGACGAAATCGGGCGTAAGACCGCGGCGATGCCGCAACTGGTGCAGGTAGGCTGTCGTCGCGATCATCCAGACTGTGACCTGACAGCAACCAACGTGACGCGGGATATCTATGATGTTGCCCGCAACCCTGAAGTCGATATCCTGGTTGAGTTGATCGGTGGCACAGATGTCGCGAAGGATCTGGTGCTTGAAGCGATTGGCAACGGCAAACATATCGTCACCGCCAACAAGGCCCTGATTGCGCTGCATGGTGATGAAGTCTTCGCCGCTGCCGACAGCCAGGGCGTGACAGTTCGGTACGAAGCCTCCATTGCTGGCGGCATCCCCATCGTTAAAGCCATCCGGGAAGGACTCGCTGGCAACCGCATCAACTGGCTTGCGGGCATTATCAATGGTACGTCCAACTTCATCCTGTCAGAGATGTCTCGTCCTGGCAGCAATCGCTCATTCGAAGATGTGCTGAAAGAAGCCCAGGCGCTGGGTTATGCCGAAGCGGACCCAACCTTTGACGTCGAAGGCATTGATGCCGCGCACAAGCTGACGATCCTCGCCTCTATCGCCTTTGGCATACCGCTCAATTTTCCTGCACTGTTCACCGAGGGCATTTCCCGGATCACCAGTGCCGATATCGAGTTTGCCCGGGAGCTGGGCTACCGGATTCGTCATCTCGGTATCGGGCGCCGCCTGCCCGATGGCGTTGAGCTGCGAGTCCATCCGGCGCTGGTGAAAAATGACCAGATGCTCGCTCAGGTCGATGGCGTGATGAATGCCGTCATGGTGGGCAGCGATGCGGCGGGTCCAACCCTTTACTACGGCGCTGGTGCCGGTGCCGGCCCGACGGCGTCGGCGGTCATGGCGGATATCATTGACCTGTCACGAGGCAATCTGCAGGTGCCAAATCTTGGCTTCACGGCTATGAGTGATGCACAGGTGATTGATATATCGAGTATCCGGTCATCTTATTACCTGCGACTCGGTGTTCATGACCGACCAGGTGTCATGGCCCACGTGTCCTCGATTCTGGGTAACCACGACGTCAGCATCGAGGCGCTGATCCAGAAAGATGCGCGGGTGAGTGCAGCGCAGATCGTGATTGTCACCAACGAGGTGCCTGAGTCTGATTTAGACAGGGCGATTGCTGAACTCGAGTCTCTCGACGACCTGACGTCTTCGATATCGCGCATCAGGGTTGCAGACTTCTGATGACTCCCGGGACCTTCCGTAAGCGGATAGTCCGGCGCGAAACTGACAGCACCCTGCCTGCCGATTCCACATTGCTCGATCGTCTTTACGCCGCCCGTGGCGTGAATGACTTGGCCGAGCTGGATCATCGTCTGGCCGGCATCCTGCCACCCAACGCGCTGTTGGGGGGAGATGAGGCAGCACAGATTATCGCCACCGCGATAGAAGCCGATGCTTCCATCCTGATTGTCGGTGACTTTGATGCCGATGGTGCCACCAGTTGTGTGTTGATGGTGTCAGTATTGCGGTCGATGGGTGCGGCGCACGTAAACTACCTGGTACCCGATCGGTTTCGCTTTGGCTACGGTCTCTCGCCGGAAATCGTTGATGTCGCCATGGCTTTTCAGCCTGACCTTATTGTGACGGTGGATAACGGAATTGCCAGTGTTGCTGGCGTGGCGAGGGCCAACGCGCTCGGTGTTGAAGTCGTCATCACTGACCATCACCTGCCGGGCGATGAGTTGCCGGCTGCAGCTGCGATTGTCAATCCGAACCAGGCCGGCTGCAACTTTCCCAGCAAGGCTCTGGCTGGTGTCGGCGTCGCCTTCTACCTGCTGTCCCTGGTGCGGATTCAGCTGCGTGAAGCTGGCTGGTTTGAAGCCGGGCGGGAACCCAATCTGGCGGACTGGCTCGACCTGGTGGCACTGGGCACTGTCGCTGATGTGGTGCCGCTTGATAACAACAATCGACGTCTTGTCGCTGAGGGCATTCGGCGGATGCGTGCCGGCAGGATGAGACCCGGCATCCTGGCATTGCTGCAGGTTGCGGGCGTCGACCCGCAGACGCTGACGACCCGCGACCTGGCGTTCTCGATAGCCCCGCGTTTGAATGCGGCAGGCCGCTTGCAGGATATGTCGCTCGGTATTGAGTGCCTGCTGGCCTCTACCGAGCGAGCCGGTGAACTGGCGCTTCGCCTCGATGAGCTCAACCTCGAACGTCGTGAGATCGAAGCCAACATGCGTGATGACGCCATGGCACAGGTGCAGAACCTTGATATTGAGGCAGAAAAGGCGGCTGGTATCTGCCTGTTTCGTGATGCCTGGCACGAAGGTGTGGTCGGCATTATTGCTGCCCGAGTGAGGGAGCGGACCCATCGACCAACGATCGCGTTTGCCCGGGTTGATGGCGGTGAGTTGAAAGGTTCGGGTCGATCCATACCTGGACTGCACCTGCGCGACACACTCGATGCTGTGGCGACGCAGCATCCGGATCTGCTCATCCGTTTTGGTGGCCATGCGATGGCCGCAGGGTTAAGTCTGCGCGAGGCCGATCTGACTGCGTTTGAACAGGCCTTTGATGTTGAGGTCCGGCAGCGTGCCGGTGAGGCCCGGTTTGAACAGGTGGTGGTGACCGACGGCGAACTGGGCGAGGCGATTACGCTGGCGCTGGCTCGCACGATTGAGACGGCTGCCCCCTGGGGTCAGGGTTTTCCCGAACCCGAATTCGATGATGAGTTTGAGGTCCTCGAACAGCGCATCGTCGGTGGTCGCCACCTGAAGCTGCTGCTGCAGCCGCGTCTCGGCGAAGCGGTCGAGGCGATCAGCTTCAATCAGGGTGGTTTGCTGGAAAACCGTCGCGTGCGCTGCGCTTACCGCATTGAGGTCAATCGTTATCGTGGCTGGGAGAAACCGCAATTGGTGGTCTCATTAATTCTTTGATGCGCATGTCTGTCCAGCGCCCGTGATCTGGCAACCACCCGCCATCTGGTAGCTAATGGGCCTCTCCTGTACAATGCCGCGTCCGCTTTAACCACACACTCAGGTCATGCTCGAAACAGGCGCTATTCTTGCCCAGGTGAAAGATCTTAAGGAACGCACTGACGTTCTTAGGGGGTATCTTTGACTATGAAAACAGGAAAGAAAGACTCACTGAAGTAGAGCTTGAGCTCGCCGATGCCGGCGTCTGGGATGATCCCGAATATGCACAGAAGCTTGGGCGCGAACGCTCCAGCCTGGAGGCAGTCGTCCTCACGATTGATCAGCTTGATGCCGGGCTGACTGATATCGAAGACATCATAGAACTCGCTGCCGAAGAATCGGATGAATCACTGATGGAAGAAGCTTCGAGCGACCTCAGTGCACTCGACAGCAAGCTTGAGGCGCTCGAGTTCCGCCGGATGTTTTCCGGTGAGATGGATGGTAACAGCGCGTTTCTCGATATTCAGGCAGGCTCCGGCGGTACTGAAGCTCAGGACTGGGCCGATATGCTGCTGCGTATGTACCTGCGCTGGGCGGAAAGCCATGGGTTCAAGGCGGAGCTCATGGAAGTCTCAGACGGTGAAGTCGCTGGTATTAAAGGTGCGACTATCCATGTTGAGGGAGAGCACGCCTTCGGCTGGCTCCGCACTGAAACCGGCGTGCACCGCCTCGTGAGGAAATCCCCGTTTGACTCCGGCAATCGCCGCCACACGTCGTTTGCTTCCGTCTTCGTTTCACCGGAGCTGGACGATGACATTGATATTGACCTTGATATGAACGAGGTCAGGGTCGATACCTATCGTGCCAGTGGTGCCGGCGGTCAGCACGTCAACAAAACTGACTCAGCGATTCGTTTGACGCACATCCCGAGTGGGATTGTCGTGCAGTGCCAGAACCAGCGTTCCCAGCACAAGAATAAGGACCAGGCGATCAAGCAGCTGAAGGCAAAACTTTACGAGCTGGAAGACCAGAAGCGTCGGGCCGAAATGCAGGAAATTGAAGACAATAAATCGGATATCAGCTGGGGCAGCCAGATCCGCTCTTATGTGCTGGATTCTGCCCGTATCAAGGATCTGCGCACGAACGTGGAGACCAGTAACACGCAGGCTGTGCTCGATGGAGACCTCGATAAGTTCATCGAAGCCAGCCTAAAGATGGGTTTGTAACAGACATGACTGACGAAACAGAACTCGATGAAAACGAGATTGTGGCCTTAAGGCGCTCGCGCCTGGCGGAGCTGCGTGCGCTCGGCAACGCCTTTCCGAATGATTTCCGGCGCCAGCACCTGGCGTTGCAACTGCAGGAGGAATTTGGCGAAGCGAACAAAGAAGATCTCGAGGCCGCCGCGGCGCGGACTGCGGTTGCAGGCCGGATCGTGCTGAGGCGCATGATGGGCAAGGCGAGTTTTTTGACCCTGCAGGATGTTTCCGGCCGGATCCAGCTTTACGTGCGTCAGGACGAAGTCGGGCCAGAGACCTATGAGGCATTCAAGAGCTGGGACATCGGTGACATCGTTGGTGCCGCGGGTTCAATGATGAAAACCAATAAAGGTGAGCTCACCGTCAATGTCAGCGAGATCCGCATGCTCACCAAGTCGCTGCGACCGCTGCCCGACAAGCACAAAGGTCTTTCTGACACCGAAACCCGTTACCGCCAGCGCTACCTTGACCTCATGGTCAATGAAGAAACCCGCGATCTGTTTATCAAGCGTTCGCAAATTGTTGATGGTATCCGGCGTTTCCTGATTGACCATGATTTTATGGAAGTGGAAACACCGATGATGCAGTCCATTCCGGGCGGGGCGACAGCGGCGCCGTTTACCACCTACTACAACGCCCTCGACACGCACATGTACCTGCGTGTCGCGCCTGAGTTAAACCTGAAGCGGCTGGTCGTGGGTGGTTTTGAGCGTGTCTTTGAGATCAATCGCAACTTCCGTAACGAAGGCATGTCGACCAAGCACAGTCCCGAGTTCACCATGCTGGAATTCTACTGGGCCTATGCCGACTACAACGATCTGATGGATATGACGGAAGAGCTGCTGCGTCAGCTCGCTGTCAATATTCTCGGCACGACTGAGTTTACCTACAACGGCGTTGCTCTCGACTTCGGCAAGCCATTCGCCCGCATGAGCATGAGTGAGGCGCTGGTGGCGTTTAACGATTCAATCACGACCGACCATCTCAATGACTACGACAGTGCCCGCAAGCTGGCAGAGAAAGTCGGTATTGAAGTTGAGGCTGGCTGGGGCTTCGGCAAACTCGTGATGGAATTGTTCGAGGCGCTGGTGGAAGACAAGATCGAACAGCCGATTTTCATTACCGAACACCCGACCGAGGTCTCGCCGCTGGCACGACGTAACGATGATAATCCGGATATCACGGACCGTTTTGAGTTGTTTGTCATGGGCAAGGAGATTGCTAACGGTTTCTCTGAGCTGAATGATGCGGAGGACCAGGCGGAACGCTTTCGGCAACAGGTGGAAGCCAAGGATGCCGGTGATGATGAGGCCATGCACTACGACGATGATTACATCACGGCGCTTGAATACGGCTTGCCGCCAACAGCTGGCGAGGGCCTCGGCATAGACCGCCTCGTCATGTTGTTCACGGACTCGGCCTCAATTCGTGATGTTGTCCTGTTTCCGCATATGCGGCCCAAGACCTAGGAACGTAGTGGGGTATGGCTGCCACGGGAAATATTCAGCTCGAACCTGGCTGGCTGGCTCAACTTGAGGACGAATTCTCAAGCCCCTACATGCAATCGCTGAAGGCCTTCCTGCTGGCACAGAAGCAGGCAGGCAGGCGCATCTTTCCCGCTGGTCCGGAATACTTCAACGCGTTGAATTCAACCCCCTTCGATAATGTCAAAGTCGTCATTCTGGGCCAGGACCCTTACCACGGCCCTGGCCAGGCACATGGCCTGTGTTTTTCGGTTCGTGAGGGAATACCGCTGCCGCCGTCACTGAAGAACATCTATCAGGAGATTCAAGCTGACCTTGGTCTTGCTGCAGAAGATTTCAGGCATGGCTGTCTTGAGTCCTGGGCCGCCCAGGGTGTGCTGCTGCTCAACAGTGTCCTCACAGTCGAGTGCCATAAGGCGGCCTCGCACCAGGGTAAAGGCTGGGAGCAGTTCACTGACCGGGTGATAGAAAAACTTTCGCACAGGCAAAAGCCCTGCGTCTTTCTGCTCTGGGGCAGCTACGCCCAGAAAAAAGGCGCCGTCATTGATGCTTCCCGCCACAAGGTGCTGAAAGCCCCGCACCCCTCACCTCTGTCAGCCCATCGGGGTTTTTTTGGCTGTCGACACTTCTCGGCTTGTAATGCACTGCTGGCCGAGAGCGGTGAGACGCCAATCGACTGGCGCGTGCTCTAGTCCCTCGACGACTCGAACACATCCGAGATCTCTGTGGTCAGTCTGGTTGCGCCAGCACGGGGCCGTTTGTAGATTTGCCGGGTGGAGCATACTATCAGCCAGGCTGATGTGAACGGGCAAGGAGAGAGATTTGGACGGGCTGGCAGAATTCGAGTTGATAGGCGAGGGACTGAAAACTGGTGTGGTGGCCCTGACCCGGGAGAAGCCTCTTAACAGTCTGACCCTTGAAACCATCAACCTTGTGTCTGAGCAGGTGTTTGCGTGGCTCGATGACGACACCGTGGCCTGCATCGTGCTGAACAGCAGTACAGACCGGGCATTCTGTGCCGGGGCCGACATTACGGCATTACAGGGTGCGATCAAGGCCGGTGATATTGCGCATGCGGACAGTTTCTTCACCAATGAATACCGACTCGACCACGCGCTGCACACGGCGGCAAAACCCATCCTTGTATGGGGCAGTGGGGTCGTCATGGGGGGCGGACTCGGCCTGCTTTCCGGTGGCTCCCATCGGGTCGGTACACCCGACAATCGTATCGCGATGCCCGAGATCACCATTGGGCTGTTCCCCGATGCCGGCGGCACCTGGCTGCTCTCACACATGCCGGATCACTTGGGCGCATTTGTCGGGCTGACGGGCTGTCAGCTCTCTGCCGCAGACGGACTTGCCCTGGGCGTGCTCGACTATGTGATGGCGCATGAACAGAAAGCGGGGGTGATCGACGCCGTTGCGAGCCTGCCCTGGAGCGGCGATGCAGAAGCAGATCGAGCGCTGCTGACGACGCTGCTGGCCGCGCAGGAGCAAATCGATGACTTGCCAGGCAATCTGCTGCGGTTTCGTACCGAGATTACTGAATTAATGCGTGCCAGCTACGCGGCAGATGACTTCTTTACCTGTTTTGAAGCAGGTCTGGATCAGCTGCCGGAGGATGACTGGATCGATGCTGCGCGACAAACCTACCGAGCGGGTGCTGCGGTGACAGCCAGGATATTCCATGAGCAGTTGGCGCGAGCCCAGGGAATGAGTCTCGCTGACACGTTCAGGCTTGAATTGTTGATTGCCTGTCAGTGCGCGCGTCATCCCGATTTCCCCGAAGGCGTAAGAGCGCTGCTGGTCGATAAGGACCGATCCCCCAGTTGGAGTTACGGGTCGACGGCTGAAGTGCCTGCGGCTTATGTTGAGGCGCATTTCGAACCTTCCTGGTCAGGTGAACATCCACTCGCCAATCTCTGAAAACAGGCTATCCGGAACCAGAGCTTTTCACTGAGCTGGGGGTGCTGCAACACTGGCGAAGGCAGCCTGGCTGTGTTCAGTTGCTTGGAGCGGATCCGGTTAACGGCATCATGCTGATGAAGCGGGTCATGCCCGGGCAGACTTTCAGACAGGCAGTTGCAGCAGATCGGTCAATGGCTGATGTCGCGCACGACAGCGCCGCTATCCAGGCAGTGTTGAACCAAAGGGTCGACAAACTCGCTGGGCGTTTCAGCCGAGAGTGCCTGCTGCCGGCGGGTTACCTGGACCTGGTATTGTCAGTCTGCTGGACTCCGAATGGTGGCAGCCCGCGGATACCACAGACGAAACTGCTGCCGGAGAGTTACGCGCGCGTGTTTTAACGCGTTAAGTGTTGACTGAGCTGCTGGCCGGTCAGCAGGGGGCTGCGGTCACGCGTTCGCCGTCCTCGAACGTTGCCACGATGGCCTCTGCCTTGCTGTTGCTCAGCACCGCGAGCAGGTGAGAGCCGGCTGAGGCCACGACGATGCCCTGGTCCAGCGCTGTGCCTGCTGGTCTCTCTGTCGCCGACTCAAGTTTGTGCAGCCGGCGCTTCAACTCGCCGCGATACTGCGCCCTGGCGACAATCTCCTGACCCAGGTAACAGCCCTTGTCGAAATCAATGCCACCCAGTGAATGGTAGTTCAACATTTGTGGCAGGAAAGACTCGCTGGTCTCGATTGTGACCCACGCAAAACCGGCGTCGATCTCCAGCGCATGCCAGTCAGTCAGATCCTGCGTCGCGTCGATTTCAGCTGCTGCCGGGCACCAGTATTCAAACCGATTGCCGAGGTCAAGCGTATAGTCACTGGCCGCCTTGAGGTCAGCGTCCGGGTTTTGTGAGCCATAACATACAAGTGCTTCAGTCGCGTCGGCTAACCTTGCCTTGGAAAACACGATATATTTTTTCAGAAAGTCGATTGTGGTTGTGACGAGGGGGCGGTGCATCCTTAAAATCAGGTCGTTCCCCGTTTTGACGACGAAGAAACTCGATAACATACGTCCCTGCAGGTTGCAGATCGCGCCCAGTTTTGGCCCGGGTTCTTCAAGCTTCGTCAGGTCACAGGTGGTATAACCCTGCAGAAACTTGACGGCGTCGGGGCCGGTCACCCTGAGAAAGCCCTGGTCGCTCAGTTGGTAAGTCGTTGTCATTTGGTGAATCTGAAAAACTTTTAAGTCATACGATACAGGAGCCGTACTTTGACATTTTCTGAGCTGGAATTGAATCGTATGCGCTGGCGTTCACGTCGGGGTATGCTGGAGCTTGACC
>Ga0181568_10000779_pt1 | contig 28935 bp, 28 predicted proteins | sample 101ome_20_FD_133758 | JGI IMG/M metagenome (GOLD analysis project Ga0181568, IMG submission 133758) | Coastal salt marsh microbial communities from the Groves Creek Marsh, Skidaway Island, Georgia - 101404AT metaG (megahit assembly) | ecosystem: Environmental > Aquatic > Marine > Intertidal...
CATATATATTAATTATCATTGGAGTGTTTTATTTGTTTGTTGGAGTAAAAAATCTTGTCTAATAAAAGTCTTGAAGAAATAAAAAACATCGTTGCTCAACGAGTCTCAAAAAAAAGATTTGAGCATATTTGTTCTGTTAGCAAAACTGCTCTTGAAATTTTTGCTGCTATCAAAGACTCATTAAATACCGAACAAAAAAAACAAATTGTCAGCGAAGATAATTTTATTTACAAACTAGAAATGGCGGGATTTTTGCACGACAGTTGCAAAGAACTTAAAAACGAAGACCAAATCGCACTTGCAAATTTTTATCAAATAAAAATTTATCCTGAAGACCATGAGATACCTAATTTATTGCATGCAAGAGTTGCGGCAAAATGGATCGAAGATGAATTTGAAATTTTAGACCAGCATATAATTAAAGCCGTTGAAGAACACACTTTGGCTGGTGAGAATATGTTTTTAACTGCGCAAATTATTTTTTTGGCAGATATGGTTGAGCCACTCAGACCAGAAAATCCAAGCCTAACAAAAATCCGTAAGCTAATTTTTGAAGATCATGATATTGATCTAGCTTTAAAAACAGCACTTGACGAAAAAATTCAATATCAAATCAAAAAATCACAAAAGATTCATCCTCTTGCAATTTCAGCTAGAAATAAAATTTTAGAAAAGAAAACTACTTAGAAGCAGATAAACCAAGATCTTTAAAAAGGTTAATAGAGCCAAGTACTTCAGTTACTTTAAAACCAAAATTATCATCAATGGCAACAACCTCTCCGCGGGCTACTAATTGATTGTGCACATAAAGATCCACTGGTTCACTACAAGATCTATCAAGTTCAATAGCACTACCTTTTGTAATTCTTAAAACTTTTGAGAACTCCATATCAACTCGACCAAGCTCTACCATTAAATCCAAATTAACATCTGCAAGAAACCCCAAGTTTCTTTTTTCGTTAACGATATAACTAGTTTCTTCTCTAGTATCCTGATCAACTGTCTTTGACTTAAAACTTGTATGAGCTTTTAGAGAATTTAGTTCTTCCGAAATCATTTCAGGGATTTCTGCCATATCAAATTCTTTAAAAATATTTTGTAAACTTTCTAAAAGCTTGTTGTAATGTTCTTCGTTTAGATCTAAAGTAAACTCTATTTCAAAGTTTTCTTCTATTACAAGTTTAAACTTTAGAGAGGTGTATTTTTCTTGGAATTCTAGATCTAATTTAGTCTCTTCATTAGCAACTAAATCAATGCCATAGCTATCAACAAAATTAAAATCTAAAGATTCATCTTTAAGCATAAAATACTTCAAAACTGAAGTCACAGTTTGACTAATAGTATCTATAAAGATTTTTTTGTTACTATCAGTGAGTTCTTGTCCTTCATCAAGCTCACCTTCACCACCAGAAAAAATATCAGAGATAGACGGGATTTGAGATAAATTAGACCTTAAAAGCAAAAAAGATTCAAGCTGATTTAAAGGTGTAACTATCATTAATGCACTTTCATCAGTTTTAATAACATCATCTTGCACTAAGCTATCTTCTTTTGCTAAAAATTCGAGGCTAAGATTTTTAGAAATAATATAAGCAAGTTTTGTTTCTACAATCTTTGCAATAAGTTGTGTATATAATTCAAAATTATCATTTTCATCAGGCATATATGAACTTTTGACCCATTTTAGAAGAGGACTAAATAGTATAAAAGTCTTATTTAATAGAAAATACAAAAAAGTTATCGTTTAAATGTATTAGTGTATAAAGTATATAAAGTACATGATACGGACTAATGCAAAAATTATACTTGCCTCGCAATCACAAACTCGACAAAGTTTGCTTAAAAATTCAGGTTTAGAATTTGAAGTTATCGCATCAAATTTAGATGAAGATCAAATCAAAGCTAGTTATTTAAAAAACAATCCAATTATCAACCCACAAGCACTGGGCTTAGAACTAGCTATTGCAAAAGCTATGACTATCAGCAAAGAACACGCAAACACTTATGTGATTGGAGCAGATCAAGTTTGCTTTATGCAAAATCAAATTTTTGATAAGCCGGGTAGTTTAGAAAATTGTATTCAACACTTAAAAACATTGCGTGGCAAAGAACATAGCCAAAACTGTTGTTGCTGTATTGTTTATAATGAAACTGTTATATGGCAATTTAGCGAAAAAGTGATTTTAAAAATCAAAGATTTAAGCGATAGCGAAATTGAAGTTTATGTCAATCAAGAAAAACCTGTTTATGCCTGTGGAAGTTATATGTTAGAAAATCAAGGCAAACATTTATTTGAATATATTCAAGGTGACCATGATTGCGTGCTAGGCTTAGCACTGATTGAAATTTTAAATAAACTCTATCAACTAAAATTAATTGAATTTGCCGACTAAAAAAAAAGCCCCGTAAAGGGCTAAAAAAAGTGGTGCTGGGAAAAGGATTCGAACCCTCGACCGCCTGATTACAAGTCAGATGCTCTACCAACTGAGCTATCCCAGCAAATCAAGCACTAAAATAATGCTCGACTTATATATTATCAAAAAAACAAAAAATGAAAATATAGAATTTCTAAACTTATTGAGCCGTGTTATCTTTAATTGTCTAGCTCTTTAATGAAGGAAATAGAACCATTCAAGCCTTTAGCAAGTAAAAGTTCACGTCCATCAACATTTATCACCAGCAACTCACAGCCCTCAGAAAGATATTTTTTTTGTACAAATTCAATCTTATGTATCTCTTTTGTATTAGGCAAAGAACCAGTGAATTTTTTCATTAAAGAATCTGAAATTTTAAATTCTCCAGATTTGATTTTTTTTGCCACAAAATCTAACACAAACCATAACAGCGTTAAAAAAACAACAATGATAAGCAAACGTTTGCCTATTCCTAAATTAAAGCTTTGACTTGCTAAATCATCCACAAACTAATTATATATTAGTTTTTTTTTATTAGTTATTATTTTCGAAAACAAAAATAGCTTGCCTAATACTTGTCACTTCAGGTAAAGAAACAGATTTTATGATATTTTCAACGCTTGATTCATCATTAGTAAATGCCTTAGCCATCATTCTCCAAATAGAATATTGAAATTCACGATTAACGGCAATGTCCAGTTCTTGCATTTGTAGATATTTGAAATTTAAAGAACTAAAAAACTGATTGATTGTTGCAAAAGTAAACATTTTGTCACTTTTTTGCTCTAAAGCATCTTGTAAGAGATCCGCAGTTTGTTTAACAATTTCATTTTGCACTAGTTTATAAAGTCCTTTATAAAAATCAACATTAGCTTGATAAACAATTTTTTCTTGATCAGAAACATTTTCAAACATAAAGCTTGGTGCAGTAATATTAAAAACTAATTTACCTCCCTGTTTTAAGCTTGCAGCAACACCAGCAAAAGCTTGCAATAAGTCAGGAAACAAATGAATGCAATTTAAAGCATAAATTGCATCAACATCTTTCTTAAAAGCTTCAAACATATGAGCTGCATCTTTGTTTATATAGTAAACTTCATCGCCTAATCTTTTTTGTGCATGCTCTAACATAGACTCTGAGGGCTCAACAACAAAAAAGTTATTAACACCTTCTTTGAGAACTTCACTAGATACTCCAGTTCCTGCACCAAGATCAACAATGATTGCTTCTGCACCCAAAGAACAAGGATCTAAAACTTGTTTTACACCACGTGCAGAACATTGATAAACTTCATCAACGGTAAAATAAGCACTAGATGTGTCTTTGTTTTCAAAAGGATTTACTAAATTTTGATTATTTAATGACACTAGTCTTGCATTCCAATTAATTGTTTTTCAGTAAGCTCACTACCAGCCAGTTGTGAAATTCTCAAGCCAAAACTATCATCAATTACAACAACTTCACCTCTAGCAATAAGTTTATTATTCACAAATAAATCTACAGGTTCACCAGAAAATCTATCCAACTCTACAATAGAACCTTTAGTAAGTTTTAAAATATCTCTCAAGTGCATTTCTGAACGACCAAGCTCAACAATAAGTCCAAGCCTGATGTCCATTAGTAAATTCAAATTTCTTTCTGAATTTTCATCATTTGCATTGTGTTGATCAACTATTTCAGCAAAATTGGTACCCATAAAATCGCCCACTGTTTCAGTATCTTGAGAAACCTGATCAGCCATTAAAGAAAGTAAGATTGAAATATTTTCATGGGATAAATCTAAAGATAGAGTTTCAGTTTTTCCATTAACTTCAATTGCAAATTCAAAAAGACTTCTCTCTTGTTTGAGATCCATTTTTAAACTTTCTGCATCAGCTGGATCTGCCAAAAGCATTTTTGAACTTGTTAATTTTAAATTTGCATTCGCAATAGTTTCAACTTGCTCAAATGCACTATGAGCGCTTTGCAATAAAAGATTTGTAAGAGCTTCGTGCTTGTCTTCACTAAAAGATAATTCTTCAATATCAGCACCCATCATCTTGTCTGCAACTAACGCAGCTAAGTCGGTTGACATTAATAAAAGTGAGCTATCACCTTCATTTAAGCTATTCTCTAAAACACTTAGAGCCATAGGACTTGCCAAAGCCAAATTACCCTCTTGCCACAAACTATCGCTAGCTTGTTTAAATTGTGCTTTCATTTCTAAGTTTGTTAATTTGTTAGCATTTTCAATAATACTTGCTAATAAATTATCAAGTACAGATATAAAATTGTTTAATTGTTCTTTTTCAAGAGGCATATTTTTTCTTACTCCTGTCTTAAAATATACCCATGAGCAAATAGCTTTTTATAGCTGATTTATATGACAAAAACTTATTTCCTAAGTCAAATAGTCTAGTTTTTTAAATTTAAAAATCATCTTGATAGCCTCGAACTATTTCTAAAATTGCTTTTCTAAATAGTTCATGTTCACCAATTGGGGCTAAAATTTTATAATCAATATCTGTAAGCTCAGTACAAATATCAGCAATAATTTTTGGTACATCATTTCTTAGATGAGCTCCTGCTGCAATAAATAAAGGTAAAAAAGAAAAAGACCTAAAACCATTTTTATAAGATTTAAAAACAATTTCTTTAATATCAGGACTGATAAACTCTAGATAAGCTACATCAAAATTGTTCTCGCCAAATTCATTTTTGAGCATCTCATTAATATTTTCTAAGGGAATTTTCCAAAGGCTATCGCGCGAACCATGTGCAAGTATAATGACTTTATGCATAACAATTATTATATACAAAATTTATAATCACATCACTATGGCTCAGACAATTCAATTACCAACAATACAAACTAACTTTTACAATGCTTTTCATATGCTCAGGCAAATGAGAGGTACGGACAAACTTAAAGAAAGAAAACAAGAATCAGAGTCACATACCTATTGGCAAGAAACACTAAATACAATTAAAGATAAATTAAAGAATACTGAAAACCAAAACTTTACAAAATTCATTCCTCAGAAAAAACTTATTGGAGATTTTGCTTCTAGAGTGGATCTGCTAAAACTACATAAAATAGCAAAAGAGACTCAAATTAATTTAACAGACGAAATAAGTAAACTTATGGTTGATAATGCTTTGCTAGTAATTAACTTCATAGACTCAATTATAAGCAATGCGTCAGAATTTAAATTAAAGTTAAATGAAAATGGATTTTATATTAATTTCATAGGCTCAAATGAAAAATTTTCATTTGCAAAACTAGGCAAAGAAAAGATTTATCAATTTACTAGTGATGGAGAGGAAATTAATATTAAGACAAGCAATGATGGCACTCCTAGCCGAATTTTAATGAGCAATAAATCCTTTAAAAACTCTGAGTCAATAAAATACAAACAAAAAAATTCTCAAGTTGAGATTAAGGTAGAATAGACTAAAAACAATTTGGTAAGATTAAGGGAATTTTCCAAAGGCTATCGCGCGAACCATGTGCAAGTAAAATGACTTTATGCATAACAATTATTATAAACTTAAGTTAAGTAACGAGGATAAAACCGAGCAGTTCTACCAGGGGCTGATAATCTTGAACTTAACAACGCATGCCTATCAATAAATTTATTTGACAAATCATAACTAGCAATTTCATTTTTATTTTGTGCTTCACGAGTAGAATAATCTTGTTTTTCAGGGTCTAAACGCAACGTCCAATTAGGTTTAGAAGTCTTATCAAAGACGTCAGCATCAACCAACACAGCACTAAAAGCTGGATTCTTCTCTGCTTTGTGTTGATATTGAGCGCTCCAAGCATCAAAGACATCTAATAGATTTTCAAAGTCATATATAAGCTCAACTTCTGAATTTTGTGCACCTTTAATAAAAAGACTTTCTAATACGTCAACTTGAAACATCATAGTAAAAAAATTATTTGCAATATCAAAAATTCTCAAATGATCTTCTTGCAAAGCAGCCATAATATCATACTCAGAACGAATATTATACTTATGCTTATGTCCATTTGAATCAGGAGCATAATGAGCATGATCCTCCCATATAAAAAACGGTTTACTATACGGTTTACGTGCATTACATAAGCCACCATTAAACACAGACATAGAACCTAAATCCAAAACATCTTTGTGTCTTCTTAAAACTTCTGGACGTAAATTTTCTTGAAAATCTTCAAATTTTTGATTTTCCTTTATAACAGAACTTGGTACAAGCAATGCTTTTGTATTTGTTGGATTTGCATAATGCTCATTGTAAAAAATAAAACTATATGGCTCTATACCTTTTGAATTAATCAATTCATACTTTGCATCTTCGCTAGGAGTAATTATAGTAGGCCCTCTTAGTCTTGTAATAGTTGAAGCTTCTAAGACACCTAAAATTTTATAGGCTCTATCATAAGAAGACTTATCATCCAAACTTTCTCCATTAATATCAAAAACCGGAAAAGATGTTGCCGTAGCGACAAAATCTTTAATAGTTGCAGACAATTCAGAATCAGCAATGAACCAACCATTACCTGGAAAATTCGAATCACGCCAACCTTGATTGGTAATTTTATTAAATACAGTAGGCCTCATCCAATCTTGTAAAAACTGTTCGTACAAAGGAGCTTGGCTACCAACCCTGCAACATAAATAAGCATCTGCAATAGAGGATCTGTGGCGATTAATAGCTTTGCGCAGTATATCAAAATTTTGTTGATAAGCTCTTTGAAGTTTAACAAATTCTGCTTGCGGCCAAGGTACTTGATCAAGATTGAGAGAAAGTAATTTACTTTTTTTTGTTTGATCTTGAGTACGATTGACAACTTCTTGAGCAACTATAATATCTCCTAAATTACCCAAAGCTTCTCTAGGAGAGTTAAACACATTATTTTCAAGAGCATTTTTGTAGTTTTCTAATGGAATTTTCAAGTCTTTGTCACTATATCGAGCTAAATCTAATAAATGAGCGGGGATCAAGTCTACAGACCATTGCCTCAAAGGATGATTAAAATACTTACACATCTGCACAAAAATATCTCGTAATTGTGGAGATTTACTATGCGCAAAAACTTTATTTGCATAGTTAAAAAAGGTATATATTGATGCATTTGTTTTTGATAAAGAATCTAAAATATCAATAAAAGCATTAAATTGCAAAGGGTTCTTTTTTAAATGACTAAATGTTGCAAGTAAATCAGTTTTAAATAATGAATTTACCGCAGCTGATTTATTTTTATAAAAAAGTGGCTGTTTTGATAAACGAGAAATAATCTCAAAAAAGCTTTGTGAGTATGGTTCGTTTACAAAATCATGAAAAACTTTTGTAAATGCAGCAAACCTCTTAACAAAACCCAAATCATTTAGAGGAGCATCTTTGAAAGATTGCATCATTGAAGAAGTTATTCTTTGAAAAAGTTTTAGTTCTTGCTGTTTGAGTTGTTGAGGGTGAACAATATACCTAAAAGCGCGATTAAAAGCTTCGTATTCTTCTTTGACAACCAGCCCTGAATTTAATATTTGATTATAGGTATCTAACAACTTTTCAGCAATATCAGCATCATTAAAAGTATTAAAATCAGTTATCAAATTATGAACACTGAGTGGATTTTTATCTTTTCTTTTATAGGCTTTTAAAACAGGTATGAAAGTAGAAAATACTTTTGCCTCAAGTGCTGCTATTACAGGGTTTTTAAGGTTGGTACGAGCAATAAAGTAGTTATTACTGACATCAAATAAAATATCAGCGTATGTTTGTAAAGAATCTTTTTTTGCAAGAGGCATTGTTAGAGAACTTTGAGAAGTTTGTAATAACTTAAAAGCCTTATCCATAAGATCAAAAAATTCTGAATTTTGTAACTCAGTTATTGAAACATGTTTATTTCGAACTGGATTAAACTTAAGCCAGTGATTATTCCACCTATCGACTAATGAGTAAAAACGAGCAGTCTCCATTAAAATAATAGACTAGCACGCTTTTTTATTTTAGTGAATTATTTAAAACCAAGTAATAAGTAAAAGTTAATTCGATATTATTAATTTTAAAACCGACAAGGCGATTCAGCAGGCTCACCACCCGGAAATGGTTCATGATCAGGTCTTTTTGCAGGCTCCGCTGGAACAGTAGGTTTTTCTGGTTTAGTTTGTGGCTCCTTGGTTGGAGTTTGTGTACCACCCATGCTAGCAAATGCTCTAGGTAAGCCAAAATTATTAATCATACTCATAAATTAAATTATAACCTAAATCACAAAAACACATTAACTACTGCTCTAAACTTCAGCTGCTTAATTGAAAACTATTGAAAATAATCAGTTTTGCAGAATTTATTTAGATAGAATAGCGCTTTGATGTTACTAAAAATTTAAAGTCACTAAAATTCAGGTATTTTAAGGCTTTTTTATGATTTTTTTTCCGTGAACAATAGAACAGCAGTTTTTAATTTTTCAATAAAAAAAAAGAGTCCATCAATTTCTTGATGGACTCTTTACACAGTATTGGTTTGATTAAAATTAAAATAAATTAGGTGAAACGATTAGGGCTAATAAACCTAAAAGTGTGAAATTTAAAACTCTGATTTTTGTTAATTCTGTCATTTTTATCTCTCCTCAAGTTGCTTTAACATGATTGATGTTTCTTAAATAACAAAGCCAGTTTAAGTTTTGGTTAAAGCAAACTTAAAAATTTCTAATAAAGGTCATAGTCCTCTAATTGCAAACGATGTCCGGCATTTTCAATAATTTTTAGCTCTAAATAAGGGTTATTTGGCTTTAACAAAGCATAAATCTTTTTACTATCCTCAATTGGCACCACTAAATCATCAACACCGTGCACCAACAAAATTTTTTGCACTTTAAGCTTTTTGTATATTAGTTCTTGATTCCAAATTTTTTCTAAAAAATTTTTTGCTTGCGCTAAATGCAAACCATAATTTTCTAAAGAAATAAAACTATCTTGGTGCATTAAATTTAGTGGCGCTGCTTTTAAAATCAAAGAAGCAAAACAATCATTGTTTTTTTCTTGTAGATCAGTAAGAACATGAGCAAGCACACAAGTTCCGAGTGAACTAGCTTCAAAACACATTTGCGCATTCGCATATCCATGATGTTTGATACAATTTATTGCCGCTTTAACATCATTAATAATCAGTTCTTGACTTGCTTTACCGGAATTACCAGAATGTCCTCGATAACTTATCATTGCCACATTAAAACCGCGCTCTAATAAAAAAATTGCACGCTTAGCTTTACAAAAATTTGAGCCTGAGCCATGAAGCAAAATTTTTATTTTTTTATTTTCTTGTTTTTCTAAAAGCCAAAATCTCAACTCTAAATCATCAAAAGTTTTAAATGTCGGCATAGATTGCTTAATATTAGAAAACTCTTTCAATAAAGCTTGTGCTTCATTAAAATCATTCAAAAAACACTGTTGAGCAGTTTTGTCATCAAAAGCACCCGGCGAGTGCAAAGTTGTAAAAAGCCATTGCTCAAACTTATCTTTTGAATTATTTTCCATGAATAAAATTTTCTTTTTCAATTTTTGGCAAATGTATATAAAGCGTGAAAGCTCTCACTAGTAAAAATATATACAAAGCCATCCATAAACCATGATTAGCAAAAACTTTAGGCAAAACTAACATAGCCAAAGCATAAACTACAAAACTAATAAACATCATATCTCGCATAACTCGAGTTTTTGTTGCACCAAAAAATATACCATCTAACTCAAAACAAGGAATACCAATAATAGGAATAAAAACAAGCCAAATCATATATTCTTTTGCTAATTCTTGAATAGAATTTAAGTCAGTTAAAACAGATACCAAAAAATTACCTGCAAAAGCGTAGCTCAATACAAAAATCAAAGCAAACACTAAAGACATTACAAAAGTAACTTTAACTGCTCTTCTATACATCTCAACTTTACCAGCTCCAATAGCTTGCCCCACAAGTGTTTCAGCAGAATTTGAAAAACCATCAAGAGCATAACTAATAAACCAAAATAAATTTATAAGCACAGAATTAGTAGCTAAAACCAAATCACTACTAGAAGCACTTTTTGAAGTAAACCAAGAAAAAGCAAAAAAGACTAATAGAGTTCTAAAAAAAATATCCGTATTTAATTTATATAAACGAGTGAATTTTACTCGATCAAAAATCAATTTTAAAAAATTCATATCAAATTTAAAATTTGAACTTAAATCTTTTTTTAGATGTTCAAACAAAATTACAAAAGCGGCAATATAACTTAAAAAGCAAACAAAATGCTGTGACCAAAAAGCCGCCCAAGCAACTCCATTTACACCCATCTTTAAAGTTAAAGCCAAATAGATCGCCAGTGGTATATTTAGTAGATTCATCATTATGCGCAAACATAAAGCCAGCTTAGGTTTTTGAATTCCATAAAACCAACCCAAGAACACATAATTAGACATGGTCGCAATCGAACCCCAAACACGAATACGAAAATAAACTTTTGCAATTGCTTCAACTTCTTCACTTCCATGAATAATTTTAAAAGCTATAAACTCAATGGGCTTTTGTAAAATTGTAACCAACAAACCTAAACTAGTTGCAATTATCAAGGAGCGAAATAAAGCAGCAAAGACACCAGCCTTATCACCCTCACCAAAAGCCTGTGCTGTTACTCCAGTAGTACTTTTTCTTAAAAAAGCAAAGCTCCAATAAATACATTGCAATACCAAAACACCCAATGCAACAGCACCAATATAAATAGGACTTTGCAAACGACCAACTACAGCAACATTTGTTGCACCAATCAGTGGAATCGTTAAATTTGCAAGAATAATAGGCCAAGCTAAAAACCAGACTCTAGAATACGAAATATTGAAATTAGCTATGTTTTTCAAAAATATCCTTTTTATTACTTAGGTGATACTCACTAATTACCCGATTAAATTATATTTCATTGTTATAAATAACAAAAAATTGGGCATAATGTATTTAACGAATAAACCTTATGGTTATTAAAGCAATTATTAAACTCACTTTTGAGTTAGAAGAATTTAGTTAGCGTTCCTCAAAGATATTAGGATTCGCTTTTTTTCGTTTTTGTTATTAATTAAAAACACTGGAGTTTTTTATGGCGTGGTTATTGCTATTTATTGCAATTGTTTTAGAGGTTGCAGCTATGGTTCAATTAAAATTATCAGAAGGCTTTTTAAAGCCTAATTATTCTTTTTGGACTATAGTATTTTTTGTTTTAAGTTTTGTTTGTGCTACATATGCATTCAAAAAAATAGATTTAAGTCTAGCTTATGCTCTTTGGAGTGGCATTGGTACAGTGGGTATTGTTTGTGCAGGCTTTTTCTATTTTAATGAGACTGCAAATTTATTAAAGCTAAGCTGTATTTTATTGATTGTTATTGGAATAATAGGTTTAAATCTAGTTTCTTAACTCTTGTAATAGAATATAGTAAGTTAAATGCAGGCAATCGATGAAATTAAATCTTCTTTGATCAATCAAAAAGAAATGATTGAAGATTTAGTGGCACTTTGTAACATAAATTCTTATTCTTATAATGTAACTGGCGTAAATAAAGTCGGAAATATTCTTGTTGATAAATTTAAAAATATTTTCCAGGAAAAAATAAGTATTGAAAAAAAAATACTGGAAGATGACCAAATATTAAACTCACAAGGTGATTTTATAAACAAAAAACTCGGTGATTTAATTTTCATCAAAAAAGAAAAAGCAAATGCCCAATACAAAATCCTTTTAATGGGGCACTTAGATACTGTATTTAGTGAAGAATCTGATTTTCAAACTTGTACAGAAATTGATGACAATACTATCAATGGACCGGGAGTGGCAGATTTAAAAGGCGGTCTTTTAGTAATGCTAAAAGCCTTGGAAATATTTGAAAATAGTCGCTTTGCAGATAAAATATCCTGGACCGTTTGCTTAAATCCTGATGAAGAAGTTGGTTCACCCCAATCACAAAATCATTTTGCAAAGCTTGCTCAAGAGCATGACTTTGGCTTAATTTTTGAACCCAGTCTAGCTGATGGCTCAATAGCTTGGCGGCGTAAAGGCACGGGTAATTTCCATGTACTCGCGCAAGGAAAAGCCGCGCATGTAGGTAGGGAATTTAGCAAAGGGCAAAATGCAATTTATGCTCTAGCTGAATTTATGCTTGAAGCTAACAAACTTAATAACAAAGAAGAAAATATAATTGTGAACTTTGGCAAAATCAATGGTGGTGGTGCTCTAAACGTAGTAGCAGATCAAGCTTCGTTAAGTATAAATATAAGAACTCACAGTCTTGCAGATGAAAAAATAGCTCTCGATAAATTCAAAGAAATAATAACTGATTTAAACAAAAAAGAAAACCTCAAACTTGAATTAGTTGGCAAACCAAATCGAAAACCCAAAATCCCAAATGAAAAAATGCAAAAACTTTTTACAGCTTACCAAAAATGCGCCCAAGAACTTGAGCAAAACTTTAGCAAAAGAGATACAGGTGGTTGCTGTGATGGCAATAATCTTTTTGAGTTTGGACTCGCAAATCTTGATTGCATGGGGGTTTTGGGAGGCAAGATACACTCAAGCGACGAATTTATTTGTTTAGATTCTTTATCGCAAAGATCATTATTAAATGCATTATTTTTAATAAAATTAGCGTCTGGAGAACTTGAAGTTTAATATGTTTTTTGTTCGACAAATTTGTGAAAATGATTTAGAAGATGTTTTAGCACTTACACAAAAAGCCGGTCCGGGTATGACTTCTTTGCCGACAGATCGAGAACTATTAAAAAGCAAAATCCAAGACTCGCTTAACAGCTTTGCTATTACACCAACTCAAGCTCAAAACGAATCATATCGTTTTGTTTTAGTTTGTCTACAAACACAAAAAGTAATGGGTGTATCGGCGATTAGGGCACGCATTGGAGGTTTTGAGCCCTTTTATTCTTATCAAATTAAAACTGCTCAGCATGAATCAACAGACTTAAATGTAAAAAAAGAAATTGAATATTTAGCACTCAAAAAAGAATTTGATGGACCTTCAATAATAAGTTCTTTGTTTATTGACCCTGACTTAAGAGGACAAAAATTAGGCGCTTTATTAAGTGCGGCAAGGTTTTTTTATATGGCAGACAACCCACAAAGATTTACAAAGAATGTGATTGCCGAAATGAGAGGCTATATTAACAAAGAAAACAAATCTCCATTTTGGGAGGGTACGGTAAAACATTTTTTTGATATGGATTTTACAAAAGCAGATACGCTTAGTGCTAAAGACAAAGGTTTTATTGCCGATTTAATGCCGCAGTATCCTATATATTTGCCATTATTACCCAAAGAAATTATTGAAGTTATAGCAAAAGTCCATGATGACACCAAACCAGCTCTTGAATACTTAAAAAAACAAGGTTTTAAATTTGATGGACACGTCGATATTTTTGATGCTGGACCTCGAATTGCCTCAAAAATAGCAGATATAAAAATCATCAAAGAATCTAAATTAGTAAAAGCAGATGCAACTGAAAAATTAAACGATAATTACAAACAAAGAGTAATTGGTAATCCTCAAAACTCTCGTTATGTTTATGCAAAAGCTTTACTAGAAAAAGATAAAGTCTATTGCGAACAAGAAATTTTAAATGTTTTACAAGCAAATAAAGACGAGATACTAAGGGTTTATTAAAAAATGACATTTCTAATTAACAATCAATTCCAAAAAGCTAATGGCAAAGAATTTGTTTCAATCAACCCTGCAAATCAAAAAATTTACTGGCAAGGTAATGCCACAAGCCCAGAGCAAATCAACGAAGTTGTGGCATCATCAAAAAAAGCATTTGAATCATGGTCTGTGACTAGTCTTGAAGAAAGAATGACCTATCTAGAAAAATACAATACCCTTTTAGAAGAAAAACAAGAATTTTTAGCAAATATCATTTGCGAAGAGACTGGAAAAACCTTAATTGATGCAAAAGCAGAATTAAGAATAATGATAGCAAAACTAAAAACCGCCTATCAGGCTTATCAAGAAAGAACAGGTATAAGCAAAAAAGAAATCAAAGATAGTATATCTCTGACTAAACATAAAGCAATAGGAGTTTGTGTTATTTTTGGACCTTATAATTTTCCGGGGCATATTCCTAATGGACACATACTACCAGCTTTAATTGCAGGTAACACGGTAATTTTTAAGCCAAGTAATTATTGCCCTAAATTTAGTGAAGAGTGGGTCAAACTCTTTATTGAGGCAGGTTTCCCTGCCGGTGTCATTAATATGGTACAAGGAGAAGTAGAAAGCTCAGAGGCACTGAGCAAGCACCCAGATATAAATGCCATATTTTTTACTGGAAGCACACGAGTTGGCAAAATCTTACATGCAAATTTAGCTGGCAAAATTGATAAAATTTTGGCTTTAGAACTTGGTGGCAATAATTCTTTAGTGGTTGATAATGATTTTGAGATTGAAGAAGCTGTGAAAATCGCCATTCAATCTGCCTTTGTTTCTAATGGTCAAAGATGTACTTGTGCACGCAGAATAATCTTAATAGATAAAAATAATTTTGCTGAAAACTTTATCAAAGAGTTTGTTGAACAAAGCCAAAAAATTGAAATAGCGACACCCGCAAAAACAAGCTTTATGTCTTGTTTAATTAGTAAAGAACAAGCACAAGCAGTACTCACAAAACAAAAACAATACTTAGATAATGGAGCGAGTCTGTTACTCGAAGCAAAAATCCAAAAAGAGTTAGGTGAAGCTTTTATTAGCCCGGGAATTATTGCAATTAATGATTATGATCTTGATGAGGAAATATTTGGACCTTTTGTGAAAATTTACATTGCAAAAAATTTAGAAGATGCAATTTCAAAATCAAATCAAAGCGAATTTGGCTTAGCAAGCTCAATATTAACAAAGACAAAAACAAATTTTGAACAATTCTATCAACAAAGTAAAACTGGTCTAATTAACTGGAACGCAGCTACGACAGGCGCTATGGGAATTGCTCCTTTTGGCGGAACAGGTATTAGTGGTAATTATAGACCTAGCGGTTTTTATGCCGCAGACTATTGTGCTTACCCTGTTGCTTCAGTGATTAACCAAAAAGCTTTAGATTATTGAAAATAAACTAATACAGAACTTTTCATAAGATATCTTTTAGATTCAATACATTATGGGACTGATTCCAAACCCTACTTATGCCCACATCTAAAGACTCGAGATACTTATTACGGGTTTGGAAGCACGCCCATCATTAACTTACTCATCAAAAGCTAAATATTTATCCTCTCGCTGAGCGTGATGATTGATTGTTGCAATCAAATTATAACTAGGAAATAAAATTTTTGTTTTGTAATCAAATGCTTCTGGCGATTTTTCAAAATCGGCAAACTCATTTTTGAGTCTAATAAATTTTTGCCTAATTTCTTCATGATCATCAAGTAATCTATTATAAATTTCTATTGCAAGTTGCTCTTTAATATTTGGGAAAAGATTTGTTTCTTCTTTGTCAAAATGGCTAAGTAAAAGCTCTTGAATATAAGAATAAAACTCTTGAGAAACTTGTAACAAAAACTTATCATCACGCTGATTTTTTAAAGAACTAAATTGTTTTAAAAACAAATCTAATTTTTCATAAATTTCCTTATGTTCTTCAAGGTAAAAACTAATATTTTTAATTTGTGACATAGTTAAGACTTAATCTTCAATTATAAACTCATAAACAATTGCTACAGGTTCATCAGAAAAAGCTTTATACATATGGTTTTTTCTACCATAAAGAATTACATCCGGATTATCAAGTTTTAATTCTTGTTGTGTTGAAGGATCTAAAAAATCAAATAATTTTTTTTTGTCTGCAACATCTTGAATACGATAAAAACTTTGCACCTCTCCACGAGTCTTCGTACCAGTTTCTTCTAAGACCATGCCAAAAGCATCATCTTTGTTAGAATCAAAAATTCTATCTTGTTGTTCTTCACCTAATTCATTCGCATTGATTTTGATAAAGGCAATAGCGACTGGTTTTTTTGATAATTTATCTTTGATTGCAACAAATCTAGATTGTTTTGAGTCCTTGGTTCTAGTTCCATACTTAGTAACAACAACACCATTAGGAGCTTTTCCTTTTAAAACTAAAGACATTTTTTGTCTATGATCCAGGTAAGGTTGAACTCTATTAGGTAAACGACTTTTATTGATTTGAAAAGGTTTTAATAATTGTTCAAACAAGGGAAGACCATCAGTGTGGTGCTGTAAATGCAAAGCTCTAGCTTCAGATCTATTTTTTTTATCAAATTCGCTTGGTAGATAAAGACCAGATTCTTCTGAATAACTATAATTATTACTAAATAAACCTCTAGGTAAAATAATAGTTCTACTCATGGGTAAATCGTATCCCAAAATTACACATAATTTCAAGTGAAATGAGAAAGTAGTCAGAATTTTCCATAATAAAATAAAACGCTTGCTAAAATAATGATATGGATAACTTAATTTATTTAGTACAAATTATAAGCGGTGTTATTTCTGTATTTTTTGTAATGGTTAAAGAACCAAAAAACGAAGGTTTAGGTGCTATTGGTGGTTCAGCGAACACTTTTAAGGGTGTACATAGCTCAGCCGACCAAAAACTAGAAAATACCACCTGGTTTTTTGTAATTCTTTTTCTTGCTTCAAGCGCCTATTTAGGGTTTTTCGCTCAATAAGACACTTCGGACCGTGTTAAATTTGTCTCACTATTCATTAAGGATCAACCTAGATCTTTAAATTAACTAAGCGACGGTGTTTGATTCTTTTGTTAGGCGTGTCTAACCAAACCCTACTTATGCCCAAATCTAAAGACTCGAGATACTTATTACGGGTTTGGAAGCACGCCCTTTAATTTTAGCTATAACTTTTTCTATAAAATAAATTGAACCAGTAAAAACTTTAAGATTTAAATTTTTACTCCTGTCTAAATTAGCTATTTTTTGACATTGAAAATCATGTTTAGTGTGTAATTTAGAACAAAGCTCTTGCATATACTGTGCTTTTTGAGCTCTAGAATTATCAATATCATAAAAACAAATTTTCTCTATTTGCAAGCCACTCGTTACAAATTCATTGATAAAAGCTTGAAAGTCTTTATCCAAAAAAGCTACATGAAGTTCAATTTTTTGCTTTTTAAAATTTTTCTCAAGATACAAAACCAATTCTTGAGCCGCTTGAGGATTATGCGCTGCATCAATAAAAACATTTAAATCTTTTTCAAATTGATAGCGCCCCGCATAAACCTCATAAAATCTTTCAAAAATCTTAGAACGGTTCACATTTACATTAAAAATTTTTTCATGAAAAACCTTTTGAGCTAACAGAAAATTTTTTTCTAAAACATCACCTTCAAAAAAATAATCTTGAAAATCAAAATGACTCACTCCCTGTCTTTTGATAGCTTCTTTTTCTAATCTAATTTTTTCTACACTATCACCCAAAAACTCTTGATGGTCTAAACCAATACTTGTAATCACCGTTGCCAAGCGATTTTCACTTGGCACAATATTCACAGCATCCCAACGCCCCCCCATACCAACTTCTAAAATTGCCAGATCCACTTTTTGTCTTTGAAAATACAATAACGCCGCTAAAGTAATTTTTTCAAAATAACTAAGAGCTATAGTGACTTTAGTTTTGATTTCAAGTAACAAATCAGCAAGCACTTGTGGATTAATATTTTCATTTGCTACTTTTATTCTTTCTGTCACACAAAACAAATGCGGACTAGTAAATTTTGCTATTTTTAGATCACTATACTCTAAAAGCATTTGCTCTAAAAAAGTAGCAACCGAACCTTTACCATTAGTACCAGCTATAATAATCGTTTGAAAATCAAAACGAAAGTCTCTAAAAGCTTCTAAAGCTATCTTGATATTGTCTAAACTTGGGTTGATTTTTTTAAAATCAAAATCATTTTGCAAAAGTTCATCTAAAGAAAAACTTCTCTGCATCATGTTTATTCGCTTTCAGAAGCATCTTCAGAAGCCATAAAGCTCGCCCCAAAAGATTTACTCTTAGTAATCTCACTTGCCTGCTCAGCTGAACTTTCTTTTTCTTGTACTGCTACAGACACAGGAGTATTTTGTTTGTCATCATCAAAACTACTATCATCTTTTGCATTAGAACCAATATTAGTTTGTTCTGCATCATCACGTTTAAATCTTCTATTGTTATTATTCATTCTATTGTTTCTATCATTACGATTGTTGCGATTATTTCTATCGTTACGATCATTACGATTGTTTCGATCATTTCTATCATTACGCTCGTTTCTGTAAGATGATCTAGAATTATTTTGTTGTCTATTTCTGTAATTTGACTTTGCTTCATCTTTTAAGTTGAAAACAACTCCCGAACCATTACATTGAGAACAAGTATGTCCAAAAATTTCAGCAATAGCTTGACCAGAACGTTTTCTGGTAATCTCAACTAAACAAAGATCAGAAAGTTGACCAATTTGCGGCTTCGCTTTATCAGTTTTTACAGCATTTTCTAAAACTTCCATAACGGCAATTCTATCTGCTCTTTCAGACATATCAATAAAATCGATAATAATCATTCCACCAATATTTCTCAACCTCATTTGACGAGCTATCTCAACTGCTGCTTCCATATTGGTTCTACGTACAGTTTCTCTTAGAGTTGTACTACTTGTAAATTTACCCGAGTTAATATCAATAGCGGTTAAAGCTTCCATACCCTGAATAATCACATAACCACCACTTGGTAAATTTACACGGTTTGACAAACAGCCTCTAAGTTCTTTTAAAACATCTGTTTTGACCATTAAGTCGTTGCCTTCAACAACTTGAATATCAACTTCTCTACCTGTCCATGTTTTCAAAAACTCTTGACATCTATATTTTGATTGCACTGAAGCCACACAAATTTCATCAACAGTGCTATTAAAAGCATCTCTTAATGTCGAATATAAAAAGTCGGACTCCTTAAAAATAGGGCAATAAGAATCAGAACGATCATATTTATCAACAATATTTTTCCACTTCTCCCAAATTGTCAAAAAGTCTTCTTCTAATTCTTCTTGTGACCTTCCAGCTGCCTCAGTTCTAATTACAATACCAAGTTCTTCAGGTTTCATTAGATTGGCAATAGATCGCAATCTATCTCTCTCAGAATTTTCACTAATTCTTCTTGAAATTGAGATACTTTGATTTTCCGTAGTCAACACAAAATATCTACCCGGAAGACTAATTGCGGGATTTACTCTCGGACCTTTGTTTCCAGTTGGTTCTTTGACAATTTGTACCAGCAATCTTTGTCCAGGTGACAATCTTGAATCTAAAGGACCACGTCCCGGAATATCATTTGCATGTAAAAATCCCATTTGACCATCTGCAACTTTTACAAAGACTGCATTAATAGAAGGCATGATGTTTTCAACTTGCACAGCATAAATATCACCAACACTATACTCATTTTTTGATATAAAAAAATCAATCGCCTTGCCATCTTCCATCAATGCCGCAACATTGTCTTGCTCTGAAATAACTAATTGACGCATTATTAAAACTCCTATTTAATTTAAAAATTCTTTTCAAATTTAATTTTGTTTACTTTTTAAAAAGACTTTTAAGGAAAAACTATAAAAATCGGATCATCCCCGAACCTAAGTATAATACTAGCCTGTTTTAGTATAAAAAAAATGAATATCTTTTAAAATTTCCTAAAATAAGTCAGTAACCACTATTACATTATTGACAATTTTTTGTTGTTTTAAACAGAAATAAAATCATTCAATTGCTTGAATTTACAAGCAAAATAGCCCAATGCGTCTATACGAGTATCGCTTTTTCAAAGACTTGTTTAGTGCGTTTTATTCTAGCTGAAAAATCTGAGGATTTAGATAACAAAGACTTCAATATCTCATCTGGTCTTTGGCTTTTTTCTAGGGTCATGGCAACTTGAGTATTACTTAACAATTTGATTTCAATGATTCTAGGTTTTAAGTCAACCACTTTTAATTGTTTTCTTTTACCCTTAACTTTACCTAACTTTTCAATTTCAATTTTTTCTTGACTTAAAAAATCATCTATCATAGCCTGCGAAATTTCTTGATCTAAATCAATTTGATAATCTGCTTTTAAAAGATTATTAATTGCAGGTGGTTTTTCATTTGTAATATCAACAATCTCTAAAATTTGCACATCTGCTAAAAGATGTTGATTTATGGTTTCCTTTAACTCTTGCAAATTGAATTTTTCGGCAAGTTCAATTTCTAAATACTCAGCCTCACTTTCAAAAAACAAAGGTAAAGCTAAGCCCCAAGTGATTTTAATTCTTTGATTAAAGCCTGTTGTATGCACCACAGGCAAAGCGGTTCGCCTAAGTGCACGTTCAAAAACTTTTTGAAAATCCAGATGACCTATATATTTTAAATTATTGAGCTTAGAAACTTTCAATCTAAGTTTTTGTTGGGCTTGAGTATGACGCACAACTATAATAGGTTCAAAAGATTTTCTTTCTTTCTGTTCAGTCACTTCAAAGGATTTACCAGCTATCAAATCTTTTTGTTTTATATCAGTGCTATAAAGTTCATCAAAATTAGCACAACTCTGTTTTCGTTTAGCTTTATCAATTTCAGTCACAAAGGGATTATTTTTTGATAAGTTTTCAGCAACAATATTTTTGACATCTAAGTTAAAACAAACACCGCAGGCGTGACATTTGTTTTCGGTACATGGAATTGTTTCAGCGACGTTTACGGCTTGTTGCCATTCATGCAGCAAGAATTTCTCTGTAAAACCAATAGAAAGCACATCCCAAGCTTGTTTTGATCCAGGTTCACGATGACGAGTTGCTTCATCATCTAAATCAAACCCATGTAACTTTGCGGCATCTTGCCATCTAGCTAAATTAAAAAACTCACTCCATGAATCCATTCTGGAACCAGCACGCCAAACAGATTCAATAACATCTCCCCAACGACGATCAGCACGAGAAAGAACAGCTTCGATTAAAGCTAATTCAGGCTCTGTGCAGTTGAGCTTGACATTACGTTGTAATTTACGAGTGACAAGTGCATCATTTAAATATTTATGTTTACGAGCAAATTCATCACGGCTTGTTTGTGAAAACCATTGAAAAGCTGTAAAAGTTTTTGGTACAAAAGTTGAAATAGTACAAGTCACTTGTAATTCTTTTCTAAATTTTGCTGGATTTTCTTTTTTTAGTTCTTTTGCCATATTAATAGACCAAGACAAAATATCTAAAATCGCATCAAGATCAGTATCATCTTCAAAAGGTAAACCCACCATAAAATAAAGTTTGATATGGTTCCAACCCTTTGTATAAGTGCCTTTGATTGCTTTGTAAATCTCCTCTTGACTAAGCCCCTTGTTAATAATCTTACGCATTTTTTCACTACCGGCTTCAGGCGCAAAAGTCATTCCTGATTTACGTGCTTGACTTATCTCATCAGCTAAGTCAACATTAAAACGATCCGCTCTTTGTGATGGCATATTAAGTGAGATACCATCTTGTGCATGTTCATTATTGATAGCTTTTGCCACTTCAGTTAAACAAGTGTAATCACTCGCTGACAAAGAAAGTAAAGTTAAGTCTTCATAGCCAGATTGCTCTATAGAGTCAGCCGCTCTTCTATATAAATCTTCTGGGCTTCTTTCTCTCACAGGCAAATAGGTATAACCCACTTGACAAAAGCGACAGCCACGATCACAGCCACGTCTAATTTCAAGCACTTGTTTGTCTTGTACTGTTTTTATCAATGGCACTGGACCACTAACCGGCTGATTAAAATCTTCTAAAAACTGTGTGATTCTTTTTGTTACAGGGAATTGTAAATTTTCAAACTTTGGTTTTGCTAAAAAATTTTCCTGAGGATCAGGTTCATAAAGAGATGGTACATATATACCTTGTAATTCACTTAAAGCAAGTAAATATTTTTCTCTAAGTTTTTTTGACTCTGCTAAATCTAACGGGAAATTTTTTAGTTCTCTATAAGCAAGTTCAGCAGTGGTTCCTAGTGCAATAATTTCTTGTTTAATATTAGGATTTGCTTCTAAAAAATCATTTTTTACAGCAATTAATTTTTCTTGAACCTCAACAATTAATTCTTCACCATCACCAATAATAAAAAAATCAAAATAGTTTGCCATAGGCTCAGGATTAAATACAGCAGGACCACCAGCAAAAACAAGCGCATCTTTATGGGTTCTATTTTGTGCTTGGAATTGTATTTTAGAAAGGTCTAAAACAGTTAACACATTGGTATAACAAAGCTCGTAAGCCAAGGAAAAACCCAAAAAATCAAAACAACTTAAAGGCTGATAACTCTCCCAACCCCATAATGGCAAATTGTGTTTTTGCATTTGTGCTTCCATATCTGGCATAACGCTATAAGCCCGGTCACACAAAAAATCAGGATGTTGATTAACAATATTGTAAAGTATTTTAATGCCAAAATTAGACATTCCAAGTTCATATAAATCAGGATAAACAATAGCCATTCTAGATTTTGCTTTTTGCCAATCTTTTTTATAGCTACCCCACTCCAAGCCCAAATATTGACCGGGCTTTTCAACATTATTTAAAATCTGTTTTTTTAAAGTATTTAAAATCACCTATAAATTATACAAAGGAAACAAGTGAAAACACCAATATTTCCAAAATATACCTGCTTTTTGGGAAGATTTAGCTTTTAGTAGTTGAAATCAAATGGATCAAAGTCAGCATATGAAGCACCATCAACAGAAAAATTTTCATCAGAAAGAGGCTTTCTAATACCATAAACAATACCATTTGAAACACCTTTAGCTACTCCAACAAAACCACCAACAAAGGTTCCAGCAATAGAACCAATTGGATATCCAAAAACTTTAGCTAAAGGACCACCACCGAATTGATCAGTAACATGCTCAGCCCAATCTCCACTCTTGCGATAAGCACCACGCATTGGACCCGAGAGAAAACCGCCATAAAAGGTACCAACAGTGACTCCTAGAGTCTGTTTTGCAACTCTAGTAGCACTAGCAAAACTAGGCAAAGTTAAAGAAGCAAGCACTAATAAAACAAAAATCTTTTTCATAGAAATTAGTATAAGCGAAGGTTTGAAAAAAGTAAAATCTAAACTTTAACAGCGATGTCAACACCTGCTGGTAAATCTAAATCTTTAAGCGCAACTGTTGTTTCATGAGTTGGATCTAATAGATCAATCAACCTTGAATGAGTTTTGATTTGAAAATGCTCTCTTGATTTTTTATCAACGTGAGGAGATCTTAAAACACAATAACGGCGAATATTACTAGGCAAAGGAATAGGACCAGCAATTCTAGCTCCCGTTCTTTCAGCGGCCTCAACAATTTGCTTAGTTGAAGCATCTAAATTTGCTGCATCATAGCTTTTAAGCTTGATTCTTATTCTATTTTGTTGTTTTTTACTAGTTTTTGTTGCCATACGAGTAATTAATTATAGCTATTTATAATAATAGATACATACACAAAAATTAAGAAAAAAAGAATATTAAAACTGAGTTAGACTTAAAAAAAACACTGAAATGACAACAGAATTCAAATTTTTAAAAAAGATTTTTAGCGTAATTGTAACTGCCATATTAATCAACATTCTTTTTAACCTATCGATATCTGATTATTTCATCTATAAAAAAATACGTCCAAAACGATATCAGCAAAAATTACAATATATAGAAAAAAACATCGATCAGTTTGACACTATATTTATAGGAAGTAGTAGAACTGAAAACGGTTTAAATAGCAAATTATTTGCAAAATTATCGGGTTATACAACATTTAACTGGGGTTTACATGGACAATTTAGTACCAGAATGATCAATAATCTAAAAATTTATTCTCAAATCATAAAAAAATCAAAAACCATAAAACGCGTATTTATAGAGATTTCTCCATTGTCCAGACTCGAATATGATTCAAATTTTATAGATCGCTCTAATCCAATAAATGAGATTTCTCATTTGATTGACATAAAAGAAAAAATAAAACTTGCCGATATTGAAGTTTTTATAAAAATGATTTTTACAAAATATACACGCAATATATTTTATATTTTCAAAGAAAACCATTTCAACATGAACCACTTTCGTGATTCTGGCATATTAAATATCAAAAAAATCCGAGACAAAAATCTAATAAAAAGAAGAGATGATTTTCTAAAAGACTATAAAATATACAAACCAAAGCCAGTCAAGTACCTACAGGAAACTCAAGTTAAAGATTACATATGGTTGGAAAATTTATATGAGTTTTGTAAATCAATGCAAGAGCAAAATATTGAAATAATTTTTTATTTAGAGCCTGCACTTAATTACAACAAAACCCTTGAGATCATTTACCCGTACATTAAAAAAAATAATATTAATTTACTAGACCTCAATAGCGTAGAAACCAATCTTCAACTTTATGATGAAGATTTATTTTTTGATAAAAGTCATTTAAATTCACAAGGAGCAGAAGTCTTTACTCATCAGCTTTACAAAAAATATATGGAGAGCAAAAATGCTATTTAATAGTTTCTATTTTTTTATTTTTTTACTTATTGTTTTTTTGCTTTATTGGTCAAGCAAATCTTTAAAGTATCGAACATTTATTTTATTTGCATCAAGTTATTTTTTCTATGCCCAATGGGATTATCGGTTTTTGTTTTTAATTTTTGTTAGCAGTTTAGTTGATTTTTTATGTGGTTATATGATGTCAGAAAAAAACAAAAAACTCTTGCTCGCTTTTAGTTTGATAATAAATCTTGGACTATTAGCTATTTTTAAATACTATAATTTTTTTGTTGATTCTTTTAAAACAGTGTTTTCGATACCCGAAACTTTTCAAGGCATTGAAATCATCTTACCGATTGGCATTAGTTTTTATACTTTCCAAAGTTTAAGTTATACAATAGATGTCTACAAAAAGAACATTCAACCCTGCAAAGACCCGCTTGTATTTTTTACTTTTGTTAGTTTTTTCCCTCAACTTGTTGCTGGACCCATAGAAAGAGCAAAAAATCTTATCAAGCAATTTAAAACACATAAAGAATTTAATTATGAACAAGCAATGGCTGGCTTTAATCTAATAATTTGGGGTTTGTTTAAAAAAATTGTGATTGCCGACAATTTAGCTCATGCCGTTAATAATGTTTTTGAAAAATACAATGAAATGAGTTCACTAAGTCTATTAGCGGCTCTTTTTCTATTTGCAATACAAATATATTGTGACTTTAGTGGCTATAGCGATATGGCAAGAGGTATAGCCAAATTGTTTGGTATCGAATTGATGATTAATTTTAAAACCCCTTATTTTGCACGTGACCTTGGTGAGTTTTGGAGAAGGTGGCATATCTCACTAAGCACATGGTTTCGAGATTACATTTTTATACCTCTTGGTGGCAGTGTTCTCAACAAAACTCGAACAGCTCTAAATATATTAATTGTCTTTTTAATTAGTGGTTTGTGGCATGGCGCAAATACCAAGTTTGTTTTTTGGGGATTTATTCATGCACTATTTTTTTTACCACTAATAATTTCTGGTCATCACAGTCACTACAAAGACAAGAATCTTTTTAATAATTACAAAATCAAAGACTTCCTCAAAATGCTTTGTACTTTTTTTATAGTATGCTTTGCTTGGCTCCCTTTTAGAGCAGATTCAATGGAGCAATGCCTTAGTATAATTGAAAGAATTTTCAACAAAAGTTTTTTTAGTCTAGAATGTTACGGTACAGAATTTTTAATTATCGCCCTAAGTTTTTTACTTTTTGAATGGTTTAGCAAAAACGACCAATACCCCTTAGAAAAATCAAGTAATAAGCTTCTCAAAAATCTTTACTATTTTGTGTTAATAAGCTTAATGATGAATTATGGGTACCAAACTCAAGAGTTCATTTATTTTCAATTTTGAAGTTGTAGATCAACAATATTCTTTGGAACAACAAGGTCAAAATACCCCGCTTCAAAATTAGCAACTTGAAAAGGATTAAACAATATATGCAAACGCCCCTTATCATAGTAGAAATTTTTAAAGTTTGATAGCTTTGGTGCAGTTGCCCTGAGAACTCTATCTTTATCATAGTATTCAGCTTTCACCTGCTCTTTAAAATAGCTCTGAGCATGAGATGCCAAAAGACTTAGTTTAATATCCTCAGCAAAAAAATCTGATATTCTCAATAAATTTTCATTATGGATATTAAAAACAAAACTTTTCAAAAACATATTTTCTAAAATATTTTCCTCAAAAAACCTTAGTTTAAAAACTATAGATTTATAATCTAAAGAATTATAAACCTTGTAACTAATTTTGAGCTTGTGCTTGTATTCAAGTGCAGAAACAGGGTAAGCATTTTGAAAATCATTTATTTGTTTATAGATAAAGTTTTGAATAATTTTTTGATTCTTTGGACTTTGTAAAACCGGATATTTTGCCTTAACAACAACAGCAGCATTTTTGATTACAATTTTTTTTTGTCCAGCAGTAAGTAGACCACAAGAGCCCAAAGAAAAAATCACAACAACTAAAATTACATTTTTAAATTTCATTAGTTTTAATAAGCTAATACTCTAAATATAGCACTAAAAAAAAGACCCTAGAAACTAGGGTCTTTTTAAAATGAATTGTGAAAATAAACTATTCAATGATTGATGATACTACACCAGCACCAACAGTTTTTCCACCCTCACGGATCGCAAATCTCATTCCATCTTCGATCGCTACAGGTTGAATCAACTCAATAGTCATTTCAATATTATCACCCGGCATTACCATTTCAACACCTTCAGGTAAAATAACGTTACCAGTCACATCAGTTGTTCTGATATAGAACTGAGGTCTGTATCCTTTAAAGAAAGGAGTGTGACGACCACCCTCTTCTTTTGTAAGAACATAAACGCTACCTACAAATTTAGTGTGTGGCTTAATTGAACCCGGTTTTGCAATAACTTGACCACGCTCAATGTCTTCTCTATCGATACCACGAAGTAGAACACCAGCATTATCACCAGCTTGAACTTCGTCAAGAGTTTTTCTAAACATCTCACAACCAGTTACAACTGTTTTTCTAGGTTCTTCAGAAAGACCAATAATCTCAACTTCATCACCAACTTTGATAATTCCACGCTCAACTCTACCAGTAGCAACAGTACCACGACCAGTAATAGTAAACACGTCCTCAACAGCCATCAAAAATGCTTTATCAACATCTCTTTCAGGAGTTGGAATAGAAGCGTCGACAGCATCCATTAATTCATAGATTTTATCTGTCCACTCATTATCACCTTTAGCAGTTGCACCATTTGATGTCATTTGCTCAACAGCTTTTAAAGCAGAGCCTTTGATGAAAGTGATATTATCACCGTCAAACTCATACTTAGAAAGTAATTCACGAGTTTCCATTTCTACTAACTCTAACAATTCTTCATCGTCAACCATATCGCATTTGTTTAAAAATACAACGATATGTGGAACACCAACTTGACGAGCAAGAAGAATATGCTCACGAGTCTGAGGCATAGGACCATCAGCTGCAGATACAACTAAGATCGCACCATCCATTTGCGCCGCACCAGTAATCATGTTTTTTACGTAGTCAGCGTGACCCGGACAGTCAACGTGTGCGTAGTGACGCGTTTCAGTTTCGTACTCAACGTGCGCTGTATTAATTGTAATACCACGCGCTTTTTCTTCAGGAGCAGCATCAATCTCATCATATTTTTTCGATTGTGCTCTTCCAGTTGCAGCTAAAGTCATACATATAGCTGCTGTTAAAGTTGTTTTACCATGGTCAACGTGACCAATAGTACCAACGTTAACGTTAGGTTTTGTTCTTTCAAATTTTTCTCTTGCCATTTGTTATCCTTTTAAAAAAAACTAACATTCCCTGGTCATATTGACCAAAATTCAAGTTATATATTATCAGAAAGATGAATAATTTACACCCCAAATCATTAAGTAATTGATAAAGCTTTGTGTGAATTAGTCAAAAAAATTTTTTATTTATAAAAAAGCAATGATATTATAATGATCAAATGGAAAACCTTCACCACGATCCCGTAGTTCCTGTGCTTTTTGCGCTTGTTGTTATACTGCTTTCAGCAAAAATAGGCGGCGCCGTCGCTAGCTATTTTAATCAACCAGATGTATTAGGAGAGCTCACTGCAGGTATTATCTTGGGAAATCTAACTCTTCTTAATTACAATAATTTCTCACATATCGCACACAACCATACTATTGAGATTTTATCTGGCTTGGGTGTCATCATATTATTGTTTGAAGTTGGCTTGGAATCTAAAATTGATGAAATGCTCGCCGTTGGTGTGCAATCGTTCTTGGTTGCTATTGCTGGAGTTGTTACGCCTTTTGCTATTGGCTATTATGCCTCGGGCATTATTCTGCCGGACCTTGCTGAAATTTCCAAAGTCTTTATGGGTGCGATTTTAACTGCAACTTCAGTTGGCATCACAGCAAGAGTTTTTAAAGATTTAAACTATACCAAACAAAAAGAAGCGCGCATTGTTTTGGGAGCCGC
>Ga0181568_10000785_pt1 | contig 28786 bp, 21 predicted proteins | sample 101ome_20_FD_133758 | JGI IMG/M metagenome (GOLD analysis project Ga0181568, IMG submission 133758) | Coastal salt marsh microbial communities from the Groves Creek Marsh, Skidaway Island, Georgia - 101404AT metaG (megahit assembly) | ecosystem: Environmental > Aquatic > Marine > Intertidal...
CGCCGTCAAGAGCCTCTCTACTTGGTCGCAGTATGTCTTCTTGCATTTCAACAAGAGGCGTGTCGTGAAGGTTTAGTTCATCATCGAGAGCAGGCTTTTCACCATCGAAATATAGCAATCCCATTACGTGCTTTCTATCGCTTTCAGCTTGGTGTATTGCCGCTAGTGCTGCAACAGCATCTCCAACATCGTGTTCGTCAGAAATGGTTTCTAATCGCATTGTTGAACCATCGTGTAAGGTAATGTCTCTGAATGAACCTGCAGGGACTTCGACTTGTTCTACTGGTGAGAAGTGAGGGATGTATCCTACTGAGTGCAATTCTTCGGTATTGTCTTTGACATATCCGTAAGATCTCAATGATTCATCGTTATTGTTGAAGGTTACACATGGGCTGATTACGTCGATTAAAGCAAATCCTTTGTGCGACATTGCAGCCTTGACAATTGCAGTTAATTGCTTCTTTGAACCACTGAATGACCTTGCTACGAAAGAACATCCTAGGTTTATTGCTAGAGCGCACAAATCGATAGGTTGGGTTTCGTTTACCGCACCTTTCTTTTTCTTCGAGCCGACATCTGCGGTAGCAGAGTATTGTCCCTTTGTCAATCCATATACGCCATTATTTTCAACGATGTACACCATGTTCACATTTCTTCTAATAGCGTGGATTAACTGCCCAATTCCAATGGATGCTGAGTCTCCATCTCCAGATACGCCCAGGTAAGTTAGGTCGTTATTGACGACATTAGCGCCGGTTGTCACAGATGGCATTCTGCCATGGACGGTATTGAATCCGTGCGATTGACCTAGGTAGTATGCAGGAGTCTTAGACGAACAGCCAATTCCACTCATCTTCGCAATCTTATGTGGCTCAATTCCATTTTCCCATGCAGAGTTGATAATTACTCCAGAAATTTGGTCGTGACCACACCCTGGACAAAGCGAGGAAGGACCGCCTGTGTAGGAATCCTTGGGTTCGTTAATTACGTTGAGTTTTATGGCTTTCACTGGCTTATCGCTCATTGTCCCACCTCCTCTAGAACTTCCATTATTTTCTCAGCATACAGCCTTGCTCTTGGTGGCATTCCGTCGCTGTATGCAACACTGTGAATCTTAGGAATTAGGTGGTTTGGATATTCCTTGCGGATAATTCCATACAACTGAGCATCTCTGTTAATTTCTAGAATGATCACAGTCTTGTGGTTCTCAATGAATTGTTGGACTTCACTGTGCAGTGGAAGTGCTCGCACTCTACAGGTACTTACTTTTTTCCCGGTTGCTTCTTCTAGGATATCATCGATTTCTTCAATTGTGTTTTCCATCGAGCCATAGAACACAATTCCAATGTCTTGTTCTGCCTCTTCTCTCATCACTGGAGCAGGAAGATGGTCTCTTGACGCCTCGATTTTGTCCTTTAGTCTCTGCATTAATTTGTAGTACACATCTGGTTTTTCCGAGTACTTACCATCTTCATCGTGGCCTGTTCCTCTGTAAAGAATCGGGTCTAATCCTGAACCTGGTAGGGTTCTGTATGGAATTCCATCGCCATCAACATCTCTATATCTACCGTAGTTTTCGATCGCATCCATTTGCTCTTGAGTGAGGATTACCTTCCCTCTGTCCATTGATTCGGTTGGGTATTCAAATCCATTGCATGCCCACCTATTCATTCCCAAATCTAAGTCTGAGAAACCGAAAGCAGGTGTTTGGAATCTTTCGGCCGCATCGAATATTCTCCATCCGAATTCAAAACATTCTTCTACAGTTCCTGGTATGAATACAATGTGCTGTGTATCACCATGGCTTCCTTCATACAACATTGTTAGGTCGCCTTGTTGGGTTCTTGTTGGCAGACCAGTCGAAGGACCGACTCTGTTTACGTCCCAAAATACGGAAGGAATTTCAGCGAAGTATGCCAATCCGATAAATTCCTGCATCAAGGAAATACCAGGTCCGGAAGTGGCAGTCATACCTCTTGCTCCAGCCCATCCAGCACCTATTACCATGCCAGCAGCAGCCAATTCATCTTCTGCTTGGAGCACTGCATAGGTGGCCTTTCCTTCATGAGTTCTCAGTCTAGGTAGCCAGCCAATGATTCCTTCAGCAAGGCTTGATGATGGAGTAATAGGGTACCAAGCAAGAAGTTGAACCCCTCCAAAGATTGAACCCAATGCCACTGCATCATTTCCTTCAACGAAGAATCCGCCTTCATTTACAGGCCTTGCTTCAACATAATATGGATCGCTTTTTGTTAATTCGTTAGCACAATATTCTCTTCCTAATCGTGCAGCCTCTGAATTTAATTCAATCGCAGTTGCCTTTCCGCCAAATTGTTTTGCGATTGCACCTTCAAGAATCTCTTGGTCCATTCCTATTAATTCTGCAATAACGCCGACATAGACAACGTTTGCAATCATTCGAGCAAGTTTTGGATTTAGGCCACGGGCGATTTTTGTCATTGGTACAGGATAAGATACCACATCTTCTCTGTCCATTTCCATTTTGGAGTCTGTATTCCAAATTACTACGGTTCCCGGCTGCACTGTAGCGAGGTCTTCGGCCCATGTATCTGGATTTACCAAAACCTGAATGTGGGTCCTGTCTCCTGGAGCTTGGTATCCTTTCTCGGATAATCTGACAATGTACCAAGTCGGTAGACCTGAAATGTTTGAAGGAAACAGATTTTTTCCACTAACAGGTATTCCCATGTCGAATAATGTCTGAAGCAAAATCAGGTTTGCAGACTGGGAACCGGTGCCGTTTGCAGTTGCGATATTTATGGTGAAATCATTGACGATTTTGTCCATGATGTTTTTTCTCCTGGGTAGGTCGCCCTCGTTTGGGCTCTACCATTGCCGACTTGCGATAGAGGATAGCCTTTGAATGTGTTGACGATAATTTTCGTTTTCTAGGGAGGGCAGGGCTGAAAAACAAAGTACATTTCGGCCTATCATGGCCGATGATGAAATGACGGTTTCTTGGAAAGATGTTGAAAAGATGCTTGACAAAGGAAAAACCGAGGGCGCCCTTGAATTACTTAGGCAAGTAGACCCACAGGGAACTGAAGCAACGACTCTCAGGCTTGCAGGAAAAGCAATACACATGCAGGCAGTAAAATCAGGAAGCAGTTCTGAATACAGAAAGTCTGCAAAATTACTTCGTGACGCTGTAAAAATGAATCCTAGAGACAAACAATCTAACTCACTTTACAACCAAATTAGAAACGAAATGCAAGATAAGGGAATCTCTGAAACAGTAATTCCAAAATTATTGAATAATGGAACGCCTACTCCAGCAGGTTTGTTTGCTGTTACTGCAGCGCTATTGGTCGTTTTGGGAGGCCTGCAATTTATCGGAACAACTCAGGAATTCGAAGATGGTGAAGCAATCATGAGGATTACTTGGACGGATAACGCAGGAATTTTCCACGATGAAAACATAACAATTGCACTTCATAGGGCAGAAGCTCCGCTCCATGTTGAAAACTTCATTTTGCTTTCTCAATCCGGACGCTATAATAATGTAATTTTCCATAGAGTAATTGATAACTTTATGATTCAATCTGGAGATTTCGAATATAATAACGGACAAGGAGGATATACTGGAACTTGGTATGGTTATTGCAATGGTAAAACAACTGATGCGGATGGTAATGATTACACAGCAGAGACATGTGCATTAAGTCAATGGTCTCTCCCAGGAGAACACGAAAACGGTTTGAAGCATGGGCCAGGGTCCTTGGCCGCAGCACACGCCGGATTGAACACGGACGGTAGCCAATTCTACATCGTCCCAAGCGATTCTGTACCAGATCATTTGGATTGGAATGAAGAGAAAGATTGTACCACAAAATCATGCCATACTGTTTATGGAACCGTGACAGAAGGTTTGGAATTCATCGACTCAATTTCCGAGGTACCAACAGACTCGAATAAGCCAATAAACGATGTAACAATTGTGTCAGTAATAATTACGGATGACGGAATAAAAGATACAGAAGATCCTTGGTATCAGTTCTGGTAATCTTGAAACAGCAAAGGCACTTTCATATGATTGTTCCATCCGCCCTAAATTATGAGCGAAGCAAACCCGTTTTCTTCAGCAAGAGATTTTCCATTAGGTGGAATCTATCATGCACTAGATTCTTTGGATGAATCAGGAATTGATACTTCCTCTCTACCTTATTCAATCAGGGTACTTCTCGAAGGTGCTCTAAGAAATTGTGATGGTTTTCTGATTACAGAACAGGATGTAAGAAACATCGCAGCATGGAAAGCAGACGGCGATAGGGGAGAAATTCCATTCAGACCATCTAGAGTAATTTTACAAGATTTCACTGGAGTTCCGGCAGTTGTAGATCTCGCAGCATTAAGGGATGCGATGGTAGAAATGGGTGGTGACCCAGAAAAAGTCAACCCACAAGTTCCAGTTGATTTGGTTATTGACCACTCGGTTCAAGTCGATGTATCTGGGGCAAATCCAGAAGCGTTGGACCTCAATCTAGATATCGAATATCATAGAAATATGGAGCGATATACTTTCCTAAAATGGGGTCAACAATCATTAGAAAATTTCCGTGCTGTACCGCCTTCAAGGGGTATCGTACACCAAGTCAACTTAGAATGGATTGCCACAGTAGCAAGGCAAGAAAATGGGGTCTGGCTGCCAGATTCTTTGGTTGGTACTGATTCTCATACAACTATGATAAACGGGTTAGGAGTTCTTGGTTGGGGAGTTGGTGGTATTGAGGCTGAAGCCGTTATGTTAGGCCAGCCGATTTACATGCTTGCTCCTGATGTAGTTGGATTCAGATTAACTGGTTCTTTGAAGCCTGGAGTCACCGCTACGGATATGACTCTTAGAATAGTAGAAATGCTAAGAGAACATGGAGTAGTTGGTAAATTCGTAGAGTTCTTTGGAGCAGGAATGGCAGAATTATCCTTGCCTGACCGAGCAACAATCGCTAATATGGCTCCTGAATACGGTGCTACTTGCGGTTTCTTCCCGGTGGATGAAAACACGTTAGCATACATGCGTTTGTCTGGAAGAGAAGAGCAAGATATTCAAGGTGTTGAACAATATTGTAAAGCACAAGGTTTGTGGTTTAGTAAAGACGATGCTGAGAAGAGTTATTCTGCAACCTTAGAACTTGATTTGTCCACAGTCGAACCTGCATTAGCAGGTCCAAAGCGTCCACAGGATAGAGTTGATTTGTCTAATATGTCCATGCATTTCAAAGAATCTCTAACCCATGAATTAGGTTTCAAAGGTCACGGATTATCAGAAGAAGACCTCTCAAAGTCCTCGCTTGTAGGTAATGAATACGACCTTAATCACGGAGATGTGGTCATAGCCGCAATTACCTCCTGTACCAACACTTCAAACCCAGGAGTCATGCTAGCAGCAGGTCTGTTAGCTAGAAATGCACTAAGTCGTGGACTTACCGTCAAGCCTTGGGTCAAGACTTCATTAGCCCCAGGTTCTAGAGTTGTCACAGAATATTATGAAGCCAATGGCTTGGACAAAGATTTGGCCCAATTAGGATTCAACAATGTTGGATATGGATGTACTACATGTATTGGAAACTCAGGTCCTCTTGCAGAGGAAATAGAGGCTGCAATCGATGAATCGAATTTGATTGTAGGTTCAGTTCTTTCTGGAAATAGAAACTTCGAAGGACGTGTCCATCAAAAAGTCAAGGCATCCTATCTTGCTAGCCCGCCGTTGGTTGTAGCATACGCAATCGCCGGCAATTTACATACAGACCTTACCACTGAACCGCTCGGTTATTCAGAAGATGGAACCCCTGTAATGTTGAGTGAAGTTTGGCCTTCAGCAGAACAATTATCCGAAGCAATGTCGAAAATAACTCCTGAGATGTTCAGAGATAGGTATTCAACAGTTATGCAGGAGCCAAGATGGGATTCAATTCCTAGCGAAGCATCACCATTGTATCCATGGGATGAGAACTCAACTTACATCCGCCTCCCATCGTTTTTCCAAGGCCTGTCTGCAACGCCGGAACCAATTTCTTCAGTTAATGGAGCCAAAGTTTTGCTTAAACTTGGAGATTCTATCACCACAGATCACATCTCACCTGCTGGTGCTTTCCCTGCGGATGGCCCTGCTGGCAAGTGGTTGACTGATAGAGGAGTCAGCAAAGGCGATTTCAATTCATTTGGAAGTCGCCGAGGAAATCATGAGATAATGATGAGAGGAACATTTGCAAATGTTCGAGTTAGAAACCAACTCGCTCCTGGGACAGAAGGAGGATTTGCGCTCAATCATGAAACAGGAGAAGTCACCTCGGTGTTTGAAGCAGCAATGGCTAGTAGCAACCCTATGATTGTACTAGCAGGTTCTCAATACGGCACTGGAAGCAGCCGTGATTGGGCTGCAAAAGGAACATATTTGTTAGGGGTTAAAGCAGTAATTGCGACATCTTTTGAAAGAATCCATCGTTCCAATCTCGTAGGAATGGGAGTTCTCCCATTAACCTTCAAGGAAGGAGAAAGTGCAGATTCACTGGGATTAGATGGAACTGAATCGTTTGACATTCCAGTTTCAGATGGTGTACAACCTCTTCAAGACTTAGAGATTTCAGCAACAAAATCAGACGGCAGTGTCACAAAATTCACCGCAGAGGTTAGACTAGATACTCCGGTAGAGGTTGACTATTACAGAAACGGCGGTATTCTACATACCGTCTTGAGAAACCTGGCTAATTGACCGGTGAGTTGATTTCCTTCGAGTTACAGGGTGGGGTTATGCAGAACATTGGCGGATATGTTCGTTTTCGCTTTCGAAGCGATGATGATGACATAGACGTCATACTCGAGGGTGAGTCTCACTGGGTTAAGTCTCTAGTCGATGAAATCGGCATGGAAGATGTTGGATGGATGATGCCTTTGGCAGTTGACAGTACAGATTTGTCTTCATATGATTTTGACTCTGAACTCGAACCTAAAGAGTCCGGTGCTCCCAAAGATATGGGGCCTCCACCAGACCCATCCAGAATTCCAGTAATTAGGCGCCCAATCGGCGAATTAGACATGAAAGCAAAGTTAGCAGATACGGGAATTTTACCTGCAGAAAAAGTCGGTGCAGATGTTCTTAGGGAGGAGTTGGAGATGGTGGAAGAACCAATGCCGGTTCAAGGTGAGTTTACAGTAGATCCGATGGCAGAGGCTTGGCTGAAAGAACTACTCAGGATAGTTGTTAGGAAACACGGTCTGACCGCATTAAATACAGAAGATATTGCACTAGCAGCTAGTGACTATCTTGGCGATAGAGAGGGTATTGAATTAGAGGTTTATCTAGAATCATTATTCAATCAAGGAAAACTGGTGAAAATTCATGGCGGTCATGAAACTGCATGGGGTCCATCGCCTTCTTGGCTTGCTAGCAGATAAAAATTGTAATATTTCTTCATTTTTTCTTAAAACGCTTTACTGCGAGCCTGCTGTTTTTTTTGTGTGTGCTCACTTCCCCAAAGGAATTAAAGTGGTAGTTGAAGTCGCAAAGGTGAGTGATAACTATGCTTTGGAAGACTTTGAACAAAGACGGACGCGGAAAGGCACTTCTTCTGGTCCTAGTAATGTTGCTTTCAACAACTGCAGCAACCCTTGTATCGGCCTCAACTTCGAGGTCGTATTCAACCGAAACTGACCCTGTCGACGTTGCCTTAGGTGACTTCGATTGTGATGGTGATTTAGACATCGTCACAGCGAATGACAGGAGTACAAAAATTTCCATTCTCTGGAATGAGAATGGTCAGTTCCAGCGCAGGTCTGATGTTTGGACATCTGGAAACCCTAGCGCAGATGCTGATTATCAAGATCACTCCAACACACAGCAAGTAGAGGTCGGTGAATTCACTGGCGACAATGCAATCGACATTGTTATTTACGCTAGAAACATTCCACTAAGACAAGATTCAACAGGTGCGATTGTTGTAAACAAGTTAGGAAACGTTACAATCCTAGAAAACGATGGTTGTAATGTAGACACATTCTCTATGGGAGAGCAATTCGACGTTGTATGGATGTGGGACCTAGCAGTCGCGGACTTGGATGACGACGGAAATGATGACATTGTTACACTCGAATTATTGGCTGACCTAAAGCAGCAAAGAGTCGTCACTTACCGAGGTCCAATCACTTCGACAACGCAAGCTCAAGTCACATCACTAGGTGACTCAACCCAAAACGCTTATCGGGATTTAGAATTAGGGGATTGGGGAGAACCGAGTCAAACGAATCCACTGAGTGGTGGTTCTTGTGACGACATAGATATGTGGTTAGTTCGCTCTGAGGGAGTCGATTATCTATCAGGAGCGGCAACAAACCCTGGTAAATCAGATAACATTACAGTAGTCGAGTTCAACTGTTTAACCAACACTTTCCCGGCGGCTTTGACTTGGTCAAGTTCCGGTGGAGCAGGTGTGCACGTACACGCATTGGGACCTGAATTCGGCGGTTTCGATATCGGTGATATTGACAACGATGGTTTGATCGATGTTGTAGCAATGAACGACGCTAACACAGAAAATGTATCCTATGCTACTCTAAACCCGACAACTCACACCTATGCTAACACAAAGACCGTTTACTTCGGACCTTACATTGCATGGGAATTAACTGTGACCGAATTAAACGGTGACGGAGAAGTTGATTTCGTTCACGCAGCCAAATTCAAGCAGTCGAACTCTACTTCATCAACAGGTGACACAACGAGCAATTATTTCTTGAACTTACCAACTAGCGTTCAAGTCACTTTGTCCAATGGAAATGGTGGACACATGAATCCACTAGAATACTTTGGTGCAATGAGGCCAACAACTGTTGCGGTCGGTCAAGTTATTGGCGGTCCAAACAGTGCACCAGATTTGATTGTGGGACACGGCGCATACGATGGTTTCACATGGGACGACAACTTTGGTTGGGATGGTGCTTATGACCGAATAATTGTCATCGAAATGGATAACAAGGATCTGGCTGTATCAAGTATCGAGATTTCTCCAACAGATGCATACATAGGTGCGCTTGGAGAAGGAACAAGAGAAGTTAAGGTAACTGTGACAAATGCCGGAATGGATATTCTAAACGGCCAAGCAACACTTGATGTTGAAATCAAGGAAGTTGATGAATCACTGTCCTCTAACACAACAGTTTATGCCATGGATTGGGATAATCCGGAAGTCAAGACAGGATGTTCATCAGGTTGTACTTGGACTACCGAATCTTACTATGGTGCATCCCACTGGCACGAAGAAGTTGCCGCAAACAGCACTGTGGGCCATACCAATGGCGGAAACAATGACAAAAACTTCTCCGCAAATGGCAACAATCCAACTGATTTCATGTGGTCTGGAATTATGAAAACTAATTCCAGTGGAGACACATGGTCCGGATATGAGCCAAACTGGGATGAAGGACTAGTATTGAACGATGTTGATCTAACTGGCGCAGACAGGGCTTGGATGAGCATAGAAATGTTCCGACACTTGGGTATCGCAGACCTGTATGTAAACGATGGAAACGGATTTGTTCTGTCTGAAGTTTGGGACGATGCAGCAATCATTGAAATTTTCACAGAAGATGATGGTTGGGTCACTCTAAATTGTCTAACAGATGCATACTTCCAAGGCCAGTGCCCTTCACAATTCAGCTACTGGGGCGGATATGACCAAGGTAGAGTAGAATCTCTGATTAACACCGGTTTCTCTGAAGCAATCTACCGATACGGTGGAGCGATTCCAGGAACATATTACGGCTGGGCTAACTTCACCGAGGAAGACCTTGGTGCATTTGACCTGTCTCGATTTGCTGGAGATGTTGTCGACATCAGATTCCGCTTCAAGTCAGGTTGGGACGGTTCAGTAGGTGCTAACGAATCGACATGGTCTGGAAGAGATGGATTCGCAATAGATAACATCACCATTTGGAAACAGAATACTGGATTCACATCCAATGTTCAGAACCAACAATCTACCATCAACATGAACAACTTAGTTCCAAACGGTGATTACACAACCTCTATCACTGCAGATTTCGAAAATGGAACAACATACAGAATATCTGCAACTCTGAACTATGCTCAGGACGAGCAACCGGCTAACGATGAGATTGTAGGATATATTACCGCGTTCAATATATTCGATCCTGCAGTTGTCGGGGTGGAGTCTTTCAGGTCAGGTGGCCTATACGCTGAGGGATTATTCCCGATTGAGGTTAAGGTCGAGCACCTTGGAAACACAAACGTTTCATTCGATGTAGAAGCAACTGTTTACAGTGCATCTCCTGCTGATGTTTACTGTGGTTCACCACTGGTTATTTGTGAAGAATCATTCGAAGGTGGTTCTGCTGGATTCAGATATGTTGATGACAACAATGCAAATGGTGGAATCTTGGATGATTCCGGTTGTACTGAGAAGTTGTTCGGTTCCTACGCATACTGGTTCGGTCACCCATGTGACACAGCAAACAGCTTTGGAGACGTTTGGGAAAATGAAACATTAACAATTCCAGATATCGATTTGACTAGCATGTCTGGTGACTATGTGGCTTTAAACTTCGAATACTTCGCAGAAACCTGGTTCGAAATTTCACAATCTGGTGCTACATCATCTGTTAACGATTATGCAGCAATTACAGTAGATTGGAATAAAGGTGGAACCGATTACGAGGGTGTAATCTATGGACAATGGATTGACTACAACGAAGATGGTTTCTGTATCGTTGACGAGGACGGAAACGGATTCATCGATCCTGTAAACGAGACAACTTTGGATAATACCGAAATTCAATACATCGGTGACCCTGCAAATGTTAACGGCGGTTCAGGCAATTACAACGTATTCTACAATTCAGATGGACTAGTACAAAGCCGAAGTATTGACTTAACTCACTTGTACCTTGTAAATACGACTTCTCCGGATTCTAATCTATGGACAGATGAATGTTTGAGTCTAGCAGGTTCAGTTGTTGATGTCAACTTTGAATTCAGGTCAAATGACGATGGACACAACGGTCAGAATGATGGAGTTAGAGGTGTAGCATTCGACAACATCTCCCTACAGGAATTCACATTCAGTCAAGAAGCGGTTTACACAACCACTGTTCAAGACTTAGATGCTGAAGAAAACAGAACCATCATTGTATCCGACCACGATTTCATCTCTGGTGTATACAAGATTGAAGTCGAGTCAATCTTTGATAATACAACAATGGGTACCAGTTGGTACGGCGAAGAGGAAATTTCACTAGCAAACAACCTTGCACAGGTTATCTTCTCTGTTGAAAGTGTAGACATCACCCTTGGTAAGCCAGATCAGATTTCTTGTCTGTCTGACGCTGTTATTGATTGTATGCTACCAATTGATTCATCCCTAACTCATGATTGGGAACTATCTGCAACAAACGGAGTATTGCAAGGAGACTATGTCTTCCATATGACAGTCGTTGACATGGCTGATGGCATTGAGGTTCACACCACTACTGCTGGACCAAGCCAGACACTTGGCCCGCATGAAAAGACAGGAGTCAGTTTCACACCGTGGAATGGTTGGCTGGATGGACACATGTACAACATAAGTTTCCATGCAACTCTGCCTGATGGAAAAACCTCTGGAAATGTAAGATACTTCCATGCAGCATTCGCAGACCAAATCGATGTTGCAATCCTATCTGGAGACTCAACAAGAGTTTCCGCAATCAAGGAAGACATCCAAATTCTAGGAATGACTTACACACAGTACGATATCAATGACTGGGATGACTACTTGGACCTAGGATGGATTTCCCACTATGACAAGGTCATCATGCCATGGCAAGATGCAAACACTGCAAAACCAGTTGATGAAGGTGGAAGAGGATACTACGAAGTAATTGGAAAGTCTTCAAATCAATTAGTATTGAAGAATTTCATGTCATCAGGTGGAACCGTACAAGTTCACCTATCAGGTGATACAGATTATTACGAATACTCTTCTTCAACTGGAGAAAGCTTGCTGCCATTCGACATGGATATCAAGCCAAAGAATACTCCAGAAACAAGAATCACTTACAGCACAATGGAAGTCGCAGACCCATACCACCCAATCTTGGATGGTGTTGATGTTGCAGCATTCCAAGGATTTGACCAGTTTGGAACAGTGACTGAAGCCATCGTCAACACAAAGAGTGCGTCAGCAACCTCTGTGCCAAGAGCCTGTGGTGGATATTCCGAAACCGGTGGTTCGTTCCAGAGAATTTTGCAGTCAGAAGTTGACCAACAAGACACTGTTTTAGGTGTATGTAGTTATTCAGATGGTGGAATGATAGTAACAACAATCGACGTTGCGAGTGTGTCTGAAAGAGCAAACAGCACAACATTCCCACTACTTGGAAACATGTTGTCCTATCATGTGACTCCATATCCACAAGGATTTGACCAGAATGGTACTCAATTGACCATTAATGGTGAAGTGCCAGACGTGGACCCTTCAACAGGTGGATATGCCTATACCTACATGAAGAGCAATGCAGAAGTGACATTCGGATTTACGTCTAGTACCTCCGAAACACTAGAGACAGATTGGGTACTTGATGGTCCAACAGACTGGTCAGGTGCATCCATGGCTAGTGGTACATCACACACAGATGTCGCAAGTCCAACTACCACATTCTGTAAGATTGACTTGTCATCTGCGACCAACTGTTTGCAAGGTGCAACTTGGAATGTCAAACTGTTCCTACACGACAGTGAAGGACATTCCAGAGTTCTTTCAGCGACTGTTATGACAGACGATACTAGAGCGGATGCATACTCGCCAAATGTAAGCGTAGAAATCGAAATGAGAGAAGCTTACGCGGAGAGAATCGAAGGCCAGGGAGTGAAGACCACATCTGGAGTAGATTGGCCTCAGAACAGAATACATCTTGATGACACGGGATCGTTAACAGTACACTTCGATGCAAGTGACTCATATGACCCTGATGCAATAACCGGCAACGGAATTGAAACGTACGAATGGACGGTCTTATTCGACAAGCCATACGATGATGCATCAATTCCACCAGCGCACACTTTCATCATGCCGTCATCAAGTGATGGAAAATGGGCTTACACATTCAGCAATGTGACCGTTGACCCAAGTGGCCAAACAGAGTCCTTGATTAGAATTGAATTGGTTGTTTCAGACAAGGCGAATAAATTGTCTGATAAGTACAGGCTGTACTTCTCTGTTGTACCAGAAGGATTCGGAGATGAAGAACCAACAATTCAGGTCGATCTAAGTCTAAACGGAACACAGGTCGATACTGACACAATCACATTGTCTGGAAATATCGTAGATGGTGCTGAACAAGGAGATGTGTATGTTGAAGCAGCTCTAGACGAGACTACATTCGACCAATCCGCTGTAGCAAAGTATACGCTACAATTGGAAGGAAAGTGGGTTAAGACCGAGGCACTTGGTGATGGAGATGGTTTCGAAGTGAGCCTAACAATATCTGACCTATTCGATAATGAAACAAAGTCGACAAGACTCTTCTTGAAGGTCTACGAAGGAGATGACAAGAGATGGCCAATCATTTACTGGATCGAGATTACACTTCCAGCATGTCAAGGATTGATAGTACCTACCGAGGTTCTAGACGCTGAGCCAGATGCATATTGGATTTGGAATGAAGATACTCGCACATGTGAGTGGTCTGGTGAATACACCGATTCTGATAACGATGGAATCCCAGACAAAGCTCCTGTAGAAAATACTGCTGAATCTGATGGAGAAAGCGATTTAATGATGTACCTAGGTGCAGGTGGTGCTCTTCTACTAATTGTTATCCTAACGCTATTCTTCGTATTACGTGGAGGTAATGATGACGATATGATTGCGGGTGATTCAGGTTGGGGTGGAGATGCTGCAGCTGGTGGATTCCAAGCAGTAGCACAAATGGATCCAATGGAACAATATGTCCAGCAATTGATTGCTCAAGGATATCCGGAAGAAACGGCTAGGGCCTATGCCCAACAATATGCCGCCCACTTTCAGCAGCAGCAATAGCGATTAGGGAAACAGATTCTGCCGGCAACGGCAGAATCTGTAGACCGATTGACCTATGAGGTGGTTGATACCGCCGCAGGTCATGGACAAGAGTGACTTGTACACAGTGGCCAATATCGGCCTCGCTGAAGAAGGTGCTTTGAGAGTAGATTGGGCTAGGTCAAGAATGCCCGTACTCGCTGCTCTGAAAGAACAGGCAGAGAAAGATAAACCGCTAGCAGGAATGAGAGTCGCCGGGTGTTTGCACGTCACAAAAGAAACTGCTGTACTGATAGAGACCATCAGGGCAGCAGGTGCTGAAATTTCATGGTCCGGATGTAATCCTCTTTCAACCCAAGATGATGTAGCAGCCTGGTTAGCCAGTGAGGGATACTCAGTCCATGCATGGCATGGTCAATCCGTTGAGGATTTCTATTGGTGTATTGACAAAACTCTAGAGTTTAGGCCAACATTAACCCTAGATGATGGCGCAGATCTAATTGTTCGAGTACATGGAGAGAAGTCTGAGTTTGCGGAAACCGTAATTGGAGGAACAGAAGAAACCACAACAGGAGTTCACAGACTTCGTGCTATGGCTGATTCAGGCCATCTCAAATATCCAGTAATTGCAGTAAATGATGCAGTGACAAAATGGGATTTTGATAATGTATACGGCACTGGTCAATCAACAATCGATGGAATAATCAGAGCAACCAGCGTGTTAATCGCTGGTAAAACCTTCGTAATCGCAGGATATGGTCACTGTGGTAGTGGACTAGCAATGAGAGCCAAGGGAATGGGAGCGAATGTGATTATCACTGAAGTTGACCCACTACCTGCATTGAGAGCGGTGATGGACGGCTTTAGAGTTATGAAAATGGATGAAGCCGCTCCTCTTGGTGACATTTTCTGTACCGCCACAGGAATGAAAGATGTTATCGTAGCTAGACATCTTGATGTGATGAAAGATGGAGTGATAATTTCCAATACTGGACATTATGATTGTGAAATTAATATTTCAGACCTAAAAGAAAAAGCAACATCTGAAAGAACTATTCGGTCGGATAATGTAGAATATACGCTTTCGGACGGTAGGAGATTATACCTTCTTGCTGATGGACGTCTAGTGAATTTAGCAGCTGCTGAAGGCCACCCTTCAGAAGTCATGGATATGAGTTTTGCAAATCAATTCCTATCGCTCTGTAGACTAGCAAAAGACGGACAGAGCATGGACCCTATTGTTTACGATATTACCATAGAACAAGACCAAGAATTAGCGTTGACAAAATTAACGACGCTTGGTTTTTCGATAGACGAATTAACAGAAGAACAAATCAGATATTCCACAGATTATACTGCAGGAACATGATCACTCTTCTTCAAATGATTCAGGTTCGGTTTCTTCAAAAACTTCGATTTCTCCGATCTCATCGAGATGGGAGTCGAAATCTGGGAAATTAAATTTCCAATTTGTAGACAATTTCTTGTTTGATTTGATGATTTTTTCTAATCTCTGTTGGAAGGCAGGTGGATGTCTTGAAAAAAGAAACATGTAAAGTTTCGAATCTCTGATGTCATTAGGGATTACCACCTTACCGCTACTGGCTTCAAATTGTAAAGCTCTAAGCAGGTTAAAACCAGGTTTATTCACCCTATGATATATTTTCCTTGTGAACGACATTCCAACGATAACAGTGACTAGAATCAGTAGGCTAGTAAGACAGAATGCTCCCCATCCTTCTCCGAAGATGGACCTAGATGCGAATACTTCTAACATTAGAATAGGAATTGTAGTCATCATGAAAATCATATTTTCTGATACAGGAGGTTTGTTTGCTCTCAGTTTAATCGAGGTCCACCCTGGGTGATTTCTCCTCCATGGTTTGAAATGTGAGTCAGGGTCTTGAGATGCTGACCTTTCTAGTGTCCTATGCAAATGAGAAATTTTTGCCAATTGCGAATTTGCGATATCCAAGTCTTCTTGGAATAGTGCGCCTAATCTATCTCTCGCATCTGAATATAATCCAAAATCGGAAAGGATTGTGGTTTGTTCAACTATTGGTACTGATTCAAACGGAGCCGCTTCCCTGCACCTTTGCCACCAATGCAAAGCATCTTCGTGTAATCCAAGATGATCGACCATTAATCTGCCACCCTTTACCCAAGCGTCAACTCTTGAAGGGTCAATTTCTACCACTTTAGTGCAAGCAACTAGGGCCTTAGATGCTTGGTCAATATCTGGGTATTTGCCATCCGGTGCGAGTAATTGTGCAATCATCCACCATGCGTTTGAGTGTGAGGGGTCTACTTTTACAGTCTTCCTTGCATGTTCCAAAGCATCTTCAAATTCACCATTTTCTTCTGCTTCGATAGCATCGAGATAATGGCCTTCAGCACTCAATTCTCATCCCTCTTTCTTCTCCCATATTTTGCTGAATGTAATGGAGGCGGGTCTCTGTTCTTTCTGTAGTGACCTTTCTGCTTAGGGCCACCTATTCTCTTTGATTTTCCACAATTAAAGCATTCACTTCTTTTTGCAAAATTGGATTTACCACAGCCAGTACAATCCCAATCTCCTGCTCGTTTGGTGACATTCTCTCGAGGTGTTTTTTCTCTGCTTTGTTGTCTATTTCTAGAGTCTCTAGAATTTTTAGGAGCACTACATCTGTTGCATTCTGTTCGGAATGAAAAGTTTGAATTTCCACAACTCTTACACTCCCAATCTCTATTATTTGATTCCTGTCTTGAAGAATTTCTATCTCGACCTCTACCATGGTCTCTGCTTCTATCTCCGCCTCTTCCCTGGTCTCTATTTCGGTCTCTGCCTCTTCCCTGGTCTCTGTTTCTATCATTACCTCGACGATTGTCGAAACCCTTGTTTTGGGCAGGTTTCTTAGTTCGGATTTGGACGTTGATTCCTAAAAATGATTCAGGTTTTGATTTCCTATCAAGATGAGCAATATGAACTAGTGAACTCTCAGTATTTCCGATTACTCCGTCTACCTTTCCAATGTATTCATTATCTGAACTCACCATTACAGAACCTAAAGCAGGACAAGAGCCAGTGTAAGAAACCAACAAGCCACCTTCATGGCTTACCCTGTCAACAGTTCCAGAAAACATCTAAAACACACTCGATTAATCTCTGCGAAGAATTAACGCTGCTGATAGAATAGCAACCATAGAAGCAAATGCTCCAATAGAAGGCAATCCAGCTGCTTCTTCCGGAGCACTGGTGTCATCAGTGTTCCCATCATTATTTTCAGCATATGGATCTGGTACTGAAATTTCAACATACGTAATTTCTCCGACGTCATCTTGGGCTGATATTACCACATCATATTGAGTCAATCCATCTGCAACACATTTTGCAATTGAAAGGCTAACTGCCCAATTTGAGCCTTCAGTGGTGAAACTAGTAGTTGTTTCTCCACACATTGCTGCTGAAAGAGATGAAAGAGTTCCGTCTGGGTCGAATGCATTACCTGAAAGGCTGAATGAATACTGGTCGGATGACCATGTTGCATAACCACCTTCGATATCATCTTCATAGACCACTAAGATTGGTGGTGTGTTTTTCTTTTCAAGATTCAAGTTCACAATAATATCCCAATCTAACATACCACTGCTACTACCTGTGACGTGAATGTGGAATAAGCCTGGCCCAACTCCGGATAGGCTCACACTTTGAGTTGTAGCGGTTGAACCAAGGTTGAAATTAGTAGCAGCCCCATCGGAGAAGTCCTGATTGGGTGCTAAAGTCATAGCCATGCTTTGTACAAGCATTGTCGGTGTCATAGTGACGTCTACCGAATCGGAATATGTTCCAGCATCTGCACTGATTGAAGCAGGCTGTCCAAATCTCCAAGTGTGCATTACTTCGCTCTTGGCTCCATATGGGTCAACCAATGAACAATCTGCAGTTCCAGAAGAACTCTGTCCGGGTGTCACGAATAAATCTGTACCCATCATTCTGCTTGACCATCCTGCTTCGTTAAATTCACAGTCAAGGCCCCAAGCATCATCGTCAGTAGCCCAAGATTCCATGGTCTCTCCCTTGATTGCTAAGGTTTCCATGCCATTGTTCAAAATTGGAATTATTGTGTTATCTTCTGGTGCATTAATTGTCCAAACAGGATGTTCATTAGATTCTGGTGGGGTAGTGGTCATATCAATGTAGATATTTCTCAACGCCGTCTCAACACCAATTTCATAAGAAATTCCAACGCTTATTCTAACCGAGCCGTCAGGCAGGAATATTTCTTCGATAGTTGCTCCTAATGGATTTTCAACGCCATCATCTTGAATTGAGTAATTGGCCATTCTCAAGCCATCTACGTATGGGAATGTGAATACCATGGATGCAAGTGGCATATTTGTGACATTCATTGCTACTGTAAAATTACTCTGGCCGGAATTTGGAAGTTTGTTGAACCTAGTGTTGTGAGTTTCTCCATCTTTCACGAACATGGAGATTTCAAGATTGTTTGTAGCAGAAGTCGGAACTTCTCTACAATCGCTACTTGCGAAAGCATACCTAGTACTACAATCTCTTTCGTCTGGGTGGCCATCTGGAATTAGATTGACTTCTTCTAATCCAATGCCTTCCTCTACAAATGTTGCATTATTCCAACTAATTGCGCCTCTGTGAGGCATTCCTTCTTTGATACCGATTCTTGTATACATGTCTGCAATACACTTTGCTCCGATCTCTCTTACTGCATCTCGCTCATCGGTGGAAAGCCAGTCATTGTTTCCGCCAGGGAATCCATCAAACAAACTGTCGAGATTATCTCTTACAGTCGCAGCTCTGCTTTCGTTTACCCATGAATTCGCATAAAGATCCGAGGTAGCCCAATCATCTAATATTTCAAACATAAACACTGCATTGTCGTATTCGAATAAATCTTCAAAAGAGTATCCGGAACAATCAACGTCGTCAACCTGACGTCCAGAATCCTCCGCAGATACAATGCAATTTAGTGGCATAAAAACAAACAACGCCGCTAGAAAAATTACAACATGCTTCCCTTTCATAGTCATCCCTACTTGGTGCCCCTCTTTGTTTATTGCTCTAAAACTATGGTTTTAGCCTGCTAATTCTCAAGATAAACAATTGAAGAGGAATAAGGCTCCATGCAATTGCTGCTAATACAATGTAAAGGGGGGATGTTCCCCTGTCTATATCATCAAGAGGCATTTCTAGGAGATGATGATAAACTCCATTTGGGGAAAACAAATCCATCATTGCTTCCACTCTGATATATTCTTCAGAATTTAGGTTTTCTACACCCACTCCTGATATACCTGCGACGACTGTAGTGACAATCAACCACAATAATGTAAACAACATCCAAGCGCCTATTCCCATTGCGATTGAGGAACCCATGTCTTTTGCGATAGAAGAAGAAAGTAGTTGGATGGTGGTATACCACAGAAGTAAAAGCGCTGTTCCTAAAGTGTGAATAAATACTTCTTCAATAGTTGGTAATTCGCCCATTCTATACCAAATTACGATTATGCTGAGGATGTTTAACACAGTGACAGGAATAAAAATCGCACCCCAGTGGCCAATTACCATTGCTCTTGCGTAATTTGACCTCTTCATTGGTTGAGACAACTTGATTTCAAGAACTCCTGAAATTTTGTCTCTACTAATTCCATCAAATGATATCAGAACCGCTCCGAGGGTAGCAGAGAATATGATGAATGCTGTAGATGTGAACATGACATCATATGCGGAATCGACTATTATGTCGGCAGGAAGATTTGCCTTCGGGTCTGATAAACCCCAACTAGAAAACAAAATGAAAATCGCTAATAGAGGCCAAATAACCATCATTCTTGAAGCAAGAATTCTTTCTTTGAAGATGATATAACCTAGGTATGTAGATTTCATTCTTCCTCACCTCCAATTTTTCTTAGAGGCAGTAAAATATCACTGGAAACATCAAGCGTTATTTCATCAGGATCAACGCCTGTGACCGAACAAATCATTTCAACGATATCCGAGTCTTCATCCAAATCCATTCTTTTTCTCAATTCGTATAGTGTGCCTTCGACCAAAATTTGTCCATGATGAAGAAGAGCGATTCTATCCACCAATTTTTCTAGGTCAGCAACCTGATGTGAAGAAATAATTATTGAAATTCCTTTTTCAGATAATTGTTTCATTAAGTTGCTAAATGCCCTTTGAGCTAAAGGGTCTAGGCCGTTTAATGGCTCGTCCATTACAATAATTTCCGGATTTCCCATCAAGGCACACGCAAGCGATAATCTCTGTCTCATTCCTTGGGAGAGGTTGTCTAAAATGTCATTTGACCTTGAGGAAAGACCAACAGTTCTGATTAGTTTTTCTAGGTCAACGAATGTTGGGCGCATTTCTGCGATAGAATTGAGTGCATCGTAAACCGTTGACCTTCCTTCCCACCTAACTTGTTCAGGCATGTACCCGATGAATTTTCTTCTATATTCGACGGATTTGTTGAAACCTTCGCAATTATACAAACCACATATTGCTCTTATCAAAGTGGTTTTTCCAGCCCCATTTGGGCCTACCAATCCGAGAATTTTACCACTCATAATTTCCAGGTCTATCTGATGGATTCCAGCACCTTCTTTTTTGGCCCAAGGTTTCCAACTTGAGTAATCTCTAACATTATGGCGCCATGAAACATTATTCAGTTTCAGTTGTGGCTCCATGTCTCCGAACCAGATGTTCATCCTTTACAACCTACCGATAGTATACTGAATTTAGGGGTTGACTTATCCTGTAGATAGTCAACACCTAACTGTGCTCGGAGGTATATTGGCTTCATTGACGATAGCGATATCTCTGTTTGTTTTTTTCAAATACATTTCTGAGGATTTTGATAAATCAGCATTCGTTTTTATGTTAATTTGTACAGGATTGTTGTGGTTAATACCCGGAGGAGTTTTTGCTTTGTTGCCTCTCGGATTAATTGCATCTTTCTCAAGCCCGGCATCGCGAGAGGAATGGAAAGTATTCAAGAAAAATCGAATTATAGCAGTCTTTATGATTTTGATTACAGTGAATTTGTTTGCATTTTATCCTGCTTCAGTCCCATCCGGCCCAAGTGATTGGGGAAATCCTATCGCTACTGAAAATCCTCATGCGCCATCTTGGCCAGCAAGTGAACAATACACTTGGTTTTATGATGGAGCTGTGATAAGTGTAGTTAATGTTAGAACTCCACATACTTTTTCACAATTTGGACAATCATCTTCGTCAATAAATGTAGGAGTTTTTCTTGATGTTCACGAGCAGAGAATGCAACAATCAATAGAAGTCATGAACGAACAAATTCCTGGATTTAGTATAGACCCTACCTCTTTTACTTTAACCGAATTAAGCACCGAGGGGTCATATGAATATGGAGATGATTCGTATTTTGTAGCTCGATTTGAGATAAAACGAGAAGGTTTCGAGACAACGATAGGGACTGTTCTCGTCGTTGGTATTCCTGATTTCGGCGGAGAAATGTCGGTTTTATCGATAACTAGACCCGCAGTATTCAACCAAGAGGATATCTTTGAAGAAAATTTAGTTAACCAATATCTCAGTTCATTCTGAAGATTTAGTTGTGGGTTTGTTATCCTTCTTAATCAGGTAATACATTACTCCAAAGTATGCTACCCATGCTAGAACTTCCAATAGCGTCGGGTCACCATTCCATCCAAGCATAGCAGCAAACAATCCTCCAATGACACCTTTGTCGTGCAGGGCTGGAGCATCACCTGTCCCACCCCATTCTGGGTTAACATTCCATAACTCATCAACTATTACTGGAATTATACCTGCTTCTTCTTCCTGTAATTCGTGCACGCCATGGGCAAGTAATCCAGCACCTACTAAGATCAAAAGCATAGTTGATATTGAAAACAACTTCTTGATATTGACTTTCATTCCTTTATTGAGCATAGCCCACCCTAGTGAGACAGAAATTAGAATTCCAATCATCAATCCAACGATTGCCCACATGGTATCGGTGCTTGCACTTAGGAATACAACGGTTTCAGAACCTTCTCTCCATACAGATAGGAACGCAATGCTGAACATTGCTTTTCCACCATTTCCAGAATCCAATGCCTGTTGAGTGTAGTTTTCAATATCTTCTTTTGATAAGTGCTTGACTAGGTGAAGGATTACGAAGGCGATGATAATCGATGATGCAACCATCAAAATACCCTCAAACCAGGCTTCATTTTCCTCGAAGCTACCTATTACTAATTCAAATAAAATAGCAGTGATTATACTTGCGAGTATTCCATATCCGACTCCTTTCCAAATGGATGATGTTAGGTCATCTCTCTTGCTGTTTTTCAAGAATAGAAGCAATATTACAACTAAAAGAGTGGCCTCAAGGGCTTCTCTAAATCCAATTAATCCTCCAGCCCATAGGTCGGCAATCATCGTCATTGCCCCATGGCGGCAGGTAGATTAAATAAAGTTTAGGGGGCCCTAAAACCTCAATTTTGAGATTATACTGTACACTAAATCTCTGATAGGAAGGGGTATTATCCAGGCGAATGGAAAGAGCCATCTCCAGTTCCACTTCATATACAATAAGCATCTAATTGCGGCTGCTGATCGAATGTAGGATTTTTTATTTCTAACCAAAACAACAGAATCCGCAGTAATCGAATGGGCATTCAATATTTCTTGACCTATGTCGGATTGTAGTTCTGAAATTTGCAAAGGAGTTGCCAATCTTTTGTTCAAGAAACTTCCACTTCGACTGCATAAGCCGCATAGGCCGTCGATTAGCAAAATGTCTTGCATGATTAATCAGCAGCGATATGTAAGTTGCCATCTTTGTAAAATACCTGTATTTTACTTGGAACCTTTTTTGTTAGAGATGCAATGGTTTCATAAATTTCGTTCTGGCTGACACCGAACGATTTTGCAGCCTTTGGAGTTGACCATGCAATGGACTCAAAATCTGATTGTCTAATCCATTCAAACACTCGCATTTCGAGTTCAGTTAGTTCGGCCATGATAATCCCAACATGTTCAAGCACATCAAAACTACCATCAAGAGAGTGCTACTATTCTTCGACAACACTCTTCAGCGGTCACATCTCCATCAAGAAGCAGGTTAAGTGAATTCACAAATGGGATTTCCAACTCCATGTCTTTTGCCCTATCTCTAAACATCCTTGAGGCTCGAACTCCTTCAGCGACCATTACCATTTGGTCTAATGCTTGGTCTAATGATAAGCCGCTGCCTAACTTTTCTCCCATCGAACGGTTTCTTCCGTGTGGTGATGTTGCTGTCACATACATGTCGCCTAGACCAGCAGGCCCGAATGCTACATCGGCTCTTGCCCCTAATTGTGGTAAGAGTATGCACCCTTCTTTGAATCCAGCACTAAAAATTGCTGCTTTTAGATTGTCTCCACCAAGTGAACCTACTGTTTTCAAGCCGTCAACTAATCCACAAGCAAGGGCTACTACGTTTTTGAATGCGCCCCATAATTCAGCACCTTCAGGATCAGATGCGGGGTGTAGGATAAATGTAGGAGTGGATAGCGTTTTAGCCAAATTTTGTGCTACAGAGATATCTTCGCTTGCAACAATTGCTGTTGTCATAACTCCACCTGCGGCTTCAGGAGCAATTGTTGGTCCAGTGACAACGGCAAGTGCGTTGGATTTGTTGTTTGATTTCAGCGTCTCTTTAATCGCTTCAGAGATTAGTCTATTTCCAGGTGCTAATCCCTTAGCTAAATCGAGTAAAACATGACCTGGGCGTAAAAATTCTACAATATCTTCAACAACATCTAAGATAACAGAAGAAGGAACTGCTAGAACGATTATCTCTGAGCCTTCCAATGCTTCTTCCACACGCATGGTGACATCAATGCCCTTTAGTGAATGGTTTGGGAGGTATTTTTTGTTCATATCTTCCATTGTAATTGATTCGTAAACTTCCTGCTCGATTGTCCAACCTTTGACATTATGGCCTTCTAACAACCATAAACGTGCTATTGCGCTGCCCCAGTTCCCCAATCCCAAAACTGCAATGTGAGCCATATGGCCTATTGCCGATTACATTCCCTTTATGCTGTTTCCCTGTAAATTTTCTCAAAAGGGCGATTCTTAATGTATATTTCACAAACCAAAAGTGGAAATTTCCTCATCCTCTTCGTTCCATTGTTTGTATTTCTTCATACAGTTAGTGAATTCTTCTGATTCTAGGTTTTCATTTAACCAGGATAGTACATTTTCCCAATCTTGAGAATCAAACCATTCCCTGTCATGGTTTGCGAATTGTCTAACAAATGGAAAAATCGCATCGCTAAGGTTTCCTGATGGAATTTTTTTATCCAAATCGAATAAGAATTTAGAAGCCAAATTTCTCTGCTCGATTTCATCAATGTTATCATAACGATTGGGATATTTGTACCTATCAAGATGGAATTTGAATTCATTATCATTTCTTTCTATCCAATAGATTTCCTCTTCACTAAGTTTCCATTCCATAACATGCTGCATAATCTCTAAACTTTCTTCGATAATTTGTCCATTGGTTAGCAAAAGTACTGGAACAGTTCCCTTTGGTGAAATTTCCATCATGTGCTTTGGCCTATCTCGCAAGATTACTTCACGAAGTTCTACTTCGAATTTTGTTCTAATTATAGACATCCTTGCTCGCATAGCATACGGGCACCTTCTGAATGAGTACAAGATTGGTAATTGCATTATATCATCCAATCAGAATAAGTCGTCATCATCATCATCGATTGCGAATAGATCATCGTTGGAATCGTCTGATGCAGGAGCCGGCTTAGCCTCTTCCTTTTTTGGTTCGGGAGTTTCTTCAACTACTTTTTCTTCGACAGTAGGTGTTTGTTGGTCAATTGCAGCTAGTGCATCTTTTGCTCTTGCTGCAGCAATTTGAGCCTCTCTTTCTTGAAGTTCTTCTGCACTCATATTAGATTGAGCAGCAAGGGCTTTCCTTCTTTCTTCTCTAGCCTTCCTCTCAAGTTGTTTGTGCCTTGCTTTCTCTATATTTTGTAGCATGTACATTGCATCGTGTTCGAGAAGTGGCGAATCAGAAATCAAAGTCATATCTAGCCAAGAACCTTCTTCGATAATGAATTCTGCAAGTGGTTCAAAGTTAAGGTCAGATTTCTTAATTTGTGTATAATGCATTGCATTACCCATTCTGTGTTCCACTCCTGAAAAGTGGCAATAGAACTCCTTTGTTCCGATGGTTTCTCTTACTTGGTCGAATAATTCTCCGTAATCTTCCGAAGTTCTCAATCTTCCATGTCCACGAGCGTGGATGTGTGCAAGATTCAGAACAGGTATTGTTCCTTCAACGTGATTTACAACCTCTAATACTTCTTCTAGACTACCCCAGAGTTCTTGTCTTCCACTAGTTTCTACCCCAATTAGTGAAGGAGTTCCTTCTTTCAACCATGGGAAAACAGGATACATGTCTTCATCGTCATTCCAAATGTCGTGAATTCTTTGGACAATTCCCTTGAATACGGAAGCGACTTGTCCGTTTGCCTCTTGTCCTCTGCCGGTTTCAGCATAATGCCCGACGTGTAGAGTGATATGTCTCGCATTGATCGTTTTTGCAGTTTGAAGAGCAGCTTCTACCTTAGCCAAACTGCGATTCCGTTGTAATCTATCACCAAGTAATTCAGAATAATATGGTCCATGTAAATTCATTTCAAAGCCGGTTTTATTTGCCAAGACTCCAGCCTGCCAATATTGCTCGAAATGTTGAGGGGAGACCAGTCTAACGGTTTGAACCTCCATGGTCTCTAAACCAAGAGAAATAATGTCGTCCATACCCTCCACTATGGTTCTACCTTTGCATGATAGTGGAACACCTGCCGGACCCAATTTTACTGTCATAACCACTCCCCGCAGGACATGCCGAAGGGCTGTCCTATGTTAACCCCTTTCCGTAAATCGGGATATTTGTGCCTCAATTTTCTTAGGGTTTGATTCATTTGAGAGAACTTTGACGCACAAGACATGGAGCCACATGTCTCGGCCGCCATCGAGGCCTTTCGAACCGGAAATCCTGTATGTTTGTTCGATGCTGAAAATCGAGAAGGTGAAACAGACCTCCTATTTCCAGCACAATTTGCAAAACCTGAAACCATGAGACAATTAAGATTAGATTGTGGAGGGTTATTATTCCTTGCAATTGGACATGAAGTTGGAGAAACTTTTGGGATGCCCTTTTTGCAAGACATCCATACAGAAGAAATTTTGATGCAAAAACATCCTGTATTGTTTGAACTTCAAACAAATGATTTACAGTACGACGCTAGAAGTGCCTTCACATTGTCAATTAATCACAGGGATACTTTCACCGGTATTACAGACCGCGATAGGGCTCTTACAACGAGAAGGTTTGCTGAATTGTATTATGAAGTAAAAGGACAAGAAAACGCAATACAGAAACTAGGTGATGAGTTTAGAACACCTGGTCATATACCGGTCTGTCGCGAATCTCATGGTGGTCTAAAAACAAGACAAGGACATACAGAATTAGCTATTGGACTCGCTAGGTTATCACAAATGATACCTGTTGTAATCGGTGCAGAAATGTTAGAGCCAGATGGGGATAATGCATTATCTGTCGAAGATGCGAGGGTATGGGCTTCACAGCGAGGTATACCATTTCTCACCGGTGAAGAATTAATTTCTGCTCTACATAATTGAGGTGAATATATGGTTAGGGTAATGGCTGTAGGTGTTTTTGACTTACTACATGCAGGTCATTTGCATTACTTGGAACAAGCAAAAAGTCTCGGCGACCACCTTACCGTAGTAATTGCACATGATGATACGGTTAGGAAAAGAAAGCATGAACCTGTGACAGGCCAGGATTTGAGATGCAGGATGGTTCAAGGATTGAAACCAGTAGATGAAGCAATAATTGGTAATTCTCCAGAAGTTCCCATCTTCGATATTTTACCAATAGTAAATCCAGGCATAATCGCATTGGGATATGACCAAGAACACGCCGAAGAGAAAATACGAGCATCTTTGAATGATATGGGTTTAGGCCACATCAAAGTGACTAGGGTAGAAGGTCTTTCAGATGACCTAGACGGCACTAGGAAAATAATTGCAAAAATTCTTGAAAGAGCCTCAAAAGAGTGATGGTGATAATATGTTCACAGGAATCGTAAACGGGACTGGAACAATCGTCACGATTTCAGGCGAATCAGTGGTCAGAATTGGAATAAATTTCGACCTAGTTTCTACAGAAAATCTAGAAATCGGAGCATCTGTCGCAGTCGATGGCGTCTGCTTAACTGCTGTAGAGCAAATTGAGAAAATAGTTTACTTCGATGTAATTCCTGAAACACTTAGTAGAACAACGCTATCCAAAAAATCAGTTGGAAGCAAAGTAAACCTCGAGCGTTCTCTAAAATTAGGAGATGAATTGGGAGGGCACATGCTAAGCGGCCACATCATGGGCATGGGGTCAATCGAATTAGTAGATTCCCAGCCTGAAAATACGGATCTCAAAGTTTCAGTAAATAATCAAATCATTAAGTACATCAATCCTAAAGGATACGTTGCTGTTGACGGTATTTCATTGACAATTGGAGATGTCTCAGAAAATTCGTTTATGCTACATTTGATTCCCGAAACACTCAGATTGACAACAATTGGAGACAAACAAGTCGGTGAGTTGGTTAATATTGAGATTGACTCAATGACGCAAACGATTGTTTCGACTGTAGAGAGAATAATGGAGGCAACTCGATGAATAAAATCGCAATAATTTGTGGAAGTTTTCACAAGGAACAAATTGAACAGATGCTTGAATTTGCCAAGGACGAAGCATCAAAACATGACCTAGAGGTCTCCGATATTATTTGGGTGCCTGGGGCAATGGAAATTCCTTTAGCCTTGGATAGAATTTTGGCAAACGAGGAAATCACCGGAGCGGCATGCCTAGGTATAATCGAAAAAGGGAGTACCCAACACGGATTGGCTATGGGCCAAGCGGTGATTAAATCCATCATTGAATTGCAATTAGTTCACGAAAAACCGGTGGGGTTAGGTATAATCGGGCCTGGTGCCGAAGAACACCACATCGAACCTCGAATGGAGCCTCATGCTAGAGCATCGGTTTCTGCCATAGCAGCAATGTTTTGATTTTTCTCTGATTTGAGAATTCGCCACCAGATATACCCCAATATTAGCACTTGAGGAAAGAAAAACCACCATGTGCTCCATCTAACTCCATCGAACATGAAGTCGCTAAATGGATGCAAAAATGGAGTTGGAAAGAAATCGATTGTGTGCCCAGGGATATCTAATAAAATATGGAAAAACCATGGAAGTACGAAGATCCATGCCATATACTTTGGATTTTCATGTCCTCTAGATTTCAAGAAATAATAAGCACACCCGTAAAGGAATGCAACGATTGTTAAAGAGTGAGTCCACTGATAAATTTCCCAAGCAACAGGAAGGTCAGAGGTCACTGTAGAATCATCAATACTCACCCTTGGTATACCGTAGATAAATCCGTAGATTGATGAGGGAACAAATGCAAGCAGGTCCGGCAGAACTCCCATTGGACCGCTTACCTTCCATGATATCTTTCCTCTGGTCAGAGCCATGCCCCATAGCCAATGGGAAAAGACGTCCATGGCGTCGCCGAAACAAACTAGATTCAATAATGTTGAGAGAAAATGTTCAAGCGTTGTATTGTTTTGGGAAAGCCCATGAGCGACGACATTCGCAA
>Ga0181568_10000786_pt1 | contig 28763 bp, 16 predicted proteins | sample 101ome_20_FD_133758 | JGI IMG/M metagenome (GOLD analysis project Ga0181568, IMG submission 133758) | Coastal salt marsh microbial communities from the Groves Creek Marsh, Skidaway Island, Georgia - 101404AT metaG (megahit assembly) | ecosystem: Environmental > Aquatic > Marine > Intertidal...
CATCTACATCATAATCTATTTGATCATCAGTTCCATCTCCATCGGTATCCCAAAACCTAGTATTATCATTTGGGAACATATCATAAAGAAATACTGATGAGTTTGGCTCATTCCAGTAAAATGTTCTACCATACTTGTATCTTTTATTTTTTTCCCAATCATTAGTAGATTCATTTCTTTGGGTATATCTTAAACCAAATAATTGGGCAATAGACCAATCATAGTTAAGATCAAGTTTAATGAGTTTATTATTTTCTCCGGCTAATGTTTTAGGAAACACAAAATTGCTTGTACTTCTATACTGATCTAAAGTATCCCATGTAAGTAGTATAGTATTATTATTAATTACTGAAGCTGTAAAAGGATTATGATTTCCACTCGCATCTATAAAATTAACCGATTGTGCATTAATTTCATCCCTTATATACTCTAACATAGTAAGCCCAGTTACTTCTTGTTCTGTGGTGAAATTAACCTGGATTCTTCCTTCTTGTACATTTTGATCGCCACCTAGGAAAAACTTATATTCATCTCCAGGTTGAACCATTAACGAGCCATCTGCAATAGTAAAGGCTATTCTCGAATAATTATCCGAAGCCAATATTTCTCTAGGGTTTTTATAGCCATCTGAAATGCCATCACCATCAGTATCCCAATTAGTTGGACTTGACCCCAAGTATAATTCATAGGAGTCTGTGAAACCATCATTATCTGTATCTATACCATTTTTATCAGATGAATCAAAGGGATCAGTACCGTTAAAAATTTCATCAACATCAAGTTCACCATCATTGTCGTTGTCTTCATCAAATGCGTCACCAACACCATCACTATCGTGATCGCTGGAATTATATTGGTCAAAAGGGAGGGAGTCACCGAAATTATTTATACCGTCTCCATCAATATCATCATCTTCATTATCTGCTAAACCATCATCATCGGTATCCCAAAATCTTTTGGGATCATTAGGGAATGCATCAATTGCACTAATTGTTGCACCATAATCAAACCTAAATCCATTAAAACGCTCTGGCCAACATGATCCGTCAGAGCCATTTTCCTCAAAATATTTTCTTTTAGAGTAAAGTTGCCCTAAAATTCTAGCATTCTCATTCCAATCATCCTCGTAAGGTTTGAATGAATTATTCTCATATAAAAAATATGGATTAGAATATCTGAAATCTAGATCTCCAACGTCAATAGTTTCAATAATTAATCGATTATTTTCTAAATCCAAGGTTGCTTGAACACCCGCATATTTTTCATCACCAGTGTCATCATAGTAACCAACAAGTGCTTGATTATTTCTTGTAGTTTCAATTTCGTTTTTATAATATTCAAGTAATTGTTGTCCTGAAATAGAAGTCCCATTATAGTTTATCTCAATGTAACTGTCCCCCCAAATTGTATGGTCACCTTCAAACCCTAATTCAAGTAATTTGTAGTTATAACCTTCAATAGTCATAGCTGTTAAACTAGGAACCGTGATTATCCATGCCTTAGTGTAATTATTTCGAAAATCATCCCAATCTATGCAAGGCATTTTTGGACCGTCTGTAATTCCATCACCATCTGAATCCCAAGATTCATTATTTGTACCTAATACATTAAGTTCATAACCATTAGTAAGGCCATCATTGTCATCATCATTGAAATAACTTGCAAAGTCTGCTGAATCGGCAATACCATTTTTATTTCCATCTTTATCTCCCCTTTTGTCATATGGAGCACCATCTTGATCGTTGACTACATTGTCACCATCTACATCAGTGTCAACATTATCGGCAATTCCATCTTTATCCGTGTCTAAATACTTAGTTGGATCTTTTGGAAAGGCATCAACTAACTTCTCATATGCTTCATTTGAAGTAATCTGTCCATTGAAATATCTAATACTTTCATCAGTACAATTCCCAGCAGGAAAAATTCTGTTTAATTTCCCAGAAAGTATCGACCCCTCCCAATCACCTTGCCAGACATATCTGTAAGGGTAAAATTTATTATCCTCTCTAATTATCGAAACAAAAGTTTCAAAATTAATACCACCTTCATGTTGAATAATAAGCATTCTTTTGTCATTATCTATCTCAGCATAAAGTGGTGTTGTTTTTTCTATTGCATTATTGTCATCATCATAATCAAACCAAACAATTTCTCCAATTTCATTTACTCTATCCCTGAAAAATTCTAATAATTGTAAACCATTAAAAATTGGGCTACCCGAAAATTCATCACTTGAGTTGTTATAAATAATTTTTTGTCTGTCTTGCCAATTGCTCCACCCATTAATAGCAATGAAATATTCCATGCCATCTACTAGAGGCACATCTAAATTAGGCACCTCAAGGACGTTGTATCTAATGTCATTATTACCTTCTGTGCAAGGATAATTACCACCATCACTTATTCCATCTCCATCTGTGTCATAGTTAAGAGGATTTAGGCCTAGTTCTAGTTCAACGCCATTTTTTAATCCATCCCCGTCTGTATCCTCTTCTAAACTGGATGGATCATTAGCGTCACCTATTCCATCTCCATCTATATCAGAAGAATCACTCCAATCATATGGGACTTGATCGTCTTCATTATTAACACCATCACCATCTATATCATAGTCTTCATTGTCAGCTAAGCCATCATTATCAGTATCAAAATATTTTGTTGGGTCTAATGGAAATGCATCTTTTAATTTAGGGTATTCTGATGAATCATTACCCACTCCATTGAAATAATATATATTTTCACCACAATTACCATTAGTTGGGAAATCGAATCTGTTATAAGTTTGCCAAATTCCATTATCAGTTAAAAGCCATGCTTCTTTTTTTACATTATTTTCTCTCCAATTAACGTATTTGTTATTTGTAATTATTTTCAAATAGTTATCTGAAGTAATTACAGTTGTGAATAACCTAAAATCCAAACTACGGGATTTAACAATCAATCTGCGTAATTGAGTGTCAATTACTGCTTCTAAAATACCAGTTTGTGTTTCACAATCATCACAATCTTTATAATTGTATTGTCCAATTTCGTTTATTTTATCTCTAAAATATTCTAATAATTGTAAGCCATTTATACTGTTGGGTTCATTGAAAGTGACCACTTGCATCTGATCCCAATAATGGTAACCATTAAAACTTACGCTGTAATCTGTATTAGGTATAGTTAGAGCATCTAAACTCGGTATTTCAATTACTATTGCGTTTTTATCTTCAGTATCACTCCAATTACATGGATAAAAGCCTCCATCGCTGATCCCATCACCATCAGTATCCCAATGTCTTGGATTTAATCCTAAATCCAATTCTTCTTGGTTGATTAATCCATCTCCATCAGAATCAGCTTGCATACTTGAAAAGTCATTAGAGTCCCCAATACCATCTCCATCAATATCAGAGGAGTCTCTTGGATCATATGGAACCTCATCTAAACCGTTTGGAACCCCATCTCCATCAATATCATCATCTTCATTATCTGCAAGACCATCTCCATCCGTATCCCAATATCTAGTGGGATCATTAGGGAATGCATCAATTAAGTACGGATCCTCATTTGAATGACCAATATTCCCGTCTCTAAACCTTATAGTATCGTAACCCCAATTATCAGAAGCAAAGTCTTCAGAACGTCTTTTTTTATAGATTAGGCTTAAATGTTCTTGGCGACCATAATCATCGTATATATGGATTTTGTTTCCTTCATCCAACATGGTAACAAAATGATCATACCCAGCTTTCAACCCCCAATGAGAATTTGGATAAAATTTCCCCTGTACTATAAGATGAGTCCCAGATATAGTTGCACTCATTGGATCTACTCGCTGCTCACCATCTATATTTACAGTAAACCACCCATCTTGGTTGATCTGATCTGAAAAGTATTCAAGAAGTTCAAGAGCTGTGATTTCACTTTCAGGTGTGTAACTCCATCTTTTTCGGTAATCATCATCCAAATCCCAAGGACTTATATTAAAAATAAAAGTATCACCTAATTTAGTAGTAGCATCAAGACTTGGTACTTCTATAATGATTTTCCAAAATTCATTTTCACTTTGATCTACAAAGGGGGGATATCTCCAACCATCACTAACTCCGTCACCATCACTATCCCAATAGCCGGGGTTTGAATTGGTATTCTTTTCTTCATAATTATTAGAGATTCCATCATTGTCGTAGTCAGCAAAACCAGATCCAGGGAAACTAAATGGATCTAAAGGATCAGTGCCATTTTGAATCTCATCGATATCTAAGTATAGGTCACCATCATCATCTAAATCTTGGTTGTTACCTATAAAATCAAATTTTCTATGATCACCTCTTAATTCATCTATCCATCCATCATTATTGTAGTCTTCACCGTAAATACCGTTTTATTATAATCTGCTAGGTATCCATTTTCTATTGTTGGTTTGTCAGTATTTAGTTGTTCAGATGGATCATTTGGGAAATCATCTTCAATGTCAAGGGTTCCATCATTATCATCATCATCGTCTTGATTATCCCCTATATTATCCCCATCATTATCAAACCATTCTTCAGGATCTGTTGGGAATTTATCTTCTATCCAAGTAGTTGCCTTATATTCCCAACTTGGATACCAATCATTATCATCTTCATTCAGTATTCCATCTCCATCAATATCATCATCTTGATCATTGAAAATTCCATCACCATCAGTATCTGCTTTTCTCCAATAACCTTCACACTCTCTCCAATTTTCATCCCACCATGAATTTCCAGTTTCAGGATCGGTGTAATAAATTAGTTTATATCTCGGACAAGGTGTATCATAAAAACCATCTCCATCTGAATCTTTTGTGTTTTTGTCATAACCTGGATTACTATCCTCAAAGGCATCTGAAAGACCATCACCATCAGTATCAAATTTAGCTTCTGGATCTAATGGGAAAGCATCATTATAATCATCCAGTCCATCACCATCTGTGTCGGGATTATCTGGATCGGTTTTATAACGTGACTCTTCGATCCAGTCTTCGAGAAGATCTCTATCTCTATCCCATGCAATATTTGGATCTAGTGGCCATGCATCCCACCCATCATCAACTCTATCACCATCAGTATCATTATTAAAGGGATCAAGTCCGTCAGGGAAAAGTTCATTGCCTTCATATTCTTCTTCAATTGGATCAACTAAACCGTCACCATCTGAATCTGGTGGCTTACTATGCCAATCAAATGGGTTTGTGCCAAATCTAATTTCATCTTCATCATTGACTCTATCATTATCATCATCGGGATCTTCAGAATCAAAAATACCATCCCAATCATTATCCGCATACCCATTGGGATCATTTGGAAATAAATCTCGTTTGTAATCATTAGACTCACAGTCAGGAGAAGTTCTTTCCCATTCTTCCTGAGAAATTCTTCCGTCTCCATTACAATCAAATTGTAAGTCCCAAAATCTCCAGAAATACATCCATTCATCACAATCTACCTCGCAATCAAGCTGGCTCAAGAGTGTATATCTATTAAAAAATGTATCTCTTGAAATTCCATCTACATAACCATCTCCATCAGTATCTGCATTATCTATAGCTGTATTATTAATTATCTCTAATTGATCTGGGAGTCCATCAAAATCAGTATCTTTAGTATAATAGAAGCTCCTTGGAAACATGTCATCTTTGTCATCTATTCCATCACCATCTGTATCTAATACACATGCATCTGCCCATCGTTCCCACTCAACCACATCAGGAACGCCATCTCCATCACAATCTCTTCCAATATTAGGATCTGTATGATCGGCATCTTCACCATCAGGCACGCCGTCAAAATCCGTATCCCAATAAGCATCATTTTCATCCAATTCATCTGGTAAACCATCCCAGTCACTATCAAGATGATAATCCGAATCTAAAGGAAGTTGATCTTCACTATCGATAAATCCATCACCGTCTGTATCTTGAGCATTTGGATCCGTACCTCTTTCTTCCTCAATTTGATCAGGAAGTCCATCTAGATCTGAATCTTGGCTAAAATTAGGGTCATTTGGAAAAGCATCTTCATTGTCAGCTACGCCATCATTATCAGAATCTGCAACAGCATCATCTATAAATTCTGGCAATAGCGTTCCTAACTCAAATAAATTATCATACTCATCGATTGCTAAAAGCGCATCTGAAACAACAACTTTCTTCCATTTTCTGTCAGTACCAATCTGAATTGGGTTTTTTACAACTATACCATCAACTACACCCCAGACATAAAGATCACCTCCAATGATATTGGAATCGTTATCTTTTTCAAATTCTGAAATTCCGGCTGCAAAAGTGTCTATTCCATATCTATGTTTTCTTGTGCTTTGTTGGTAATTTTGACCAATCGCAACTTGTTCCCATCTTATATTATCGTTTATCAAGTATGCTCCTGACACATATGCAGATCCCCTGTTGTATAAATCATCAAAATACATTAAAACACCTTTTTGGGCTATTCCCCATCCAAAGAGTCTTCTGGTCCCTTTCTCTATTCCAAGAACCGTTTGGGTTGAACCTTCAAATTCATGAAGGAGAATTTTTTCTAAACCATAGGGATCCTCATCCCAATTATAATTTTCTATAGAAAAATTATCTGGATTCTCAGGATCAGTATCAATATGCAATTCAAAAGCGTCAGAAAGACCATCTTGATCAGAATCTATTGGAAAGTCATTTTCATCAAGAGCATTTGTGCCAGCGATTATTTCATCGTTATTGAAAAATCTATCACCATCACTATCTAAAAGTGAAATTCTTTCTTCATCACTAAAGATCCAATGCGCTGCAACTGTTGGCTCATAAACTATTTGATCGTTATAAACTCTAGGATTTCCAATCAATTTAACCGTATTTCTCCCCCATCCATATAAAGTGCCATCTTCTTTTAACCCCCAGGTAGTTTTATATCGAGTCTGTACTTTTTTCCACTCTGCTTGATCGTTTTCGGATTTTATTAATCCAATAGTATCACCTACTTTTATATTAAGACTTCCATTTGATTCAAATACTGGTTCTAAAATTTGGAAAACTTGATTTCTTAGAACACCAAAGCCATCAAGAGTTCGATCTTCAAATAGATCGGTTTGAATTATTTCTCCAGTAATTTTGTCCTCTAATTTCCAATAATATGCAAAAGCAGTGCTCTTAGGTAAATGAGTTAATTCATGAGTGAAATTTTTATTGGTGAAAGGGACCCCATTATTTTCACCCGAAAAATAAGCTACCTCTGAAGGTTGCTGGCCATCTAATCCAAAAAATAATCTGATTTCTGAATTAAAATCTTGATCTATCGCCTTTTGAATCTTTAAGGATAATTGAGCTTCGTTTGTTCTAATTTCAGTATTAAGCCAATCAATTTCAATCTGAAATTGAGAATTCTGACTAGGATATTCATTAATTTGGCCAAATACAAAGTTTCCAAAAAGAATAATAAATGATGAGAGTGATATTAATCTACTGTTTGGTATTTGCAATAAATTTTTCATGAAATGGCTTATGGTTTAATTGAATTATCTATAGGGATTGATAATGCTTTCTTGAATTTTTGATTGGGCTAAGATTTGATTAGATCTAGATTTTATAACCCACTTGTAATAAAATTTCCTGTTTGTAACTATTTTTTCCTTTGTGAAAGAATATTCTTTTGGATTTGAACTATTGATTTGAACGTCAGCTACAATTGATATGTCGTTAAGTTGGTTTAAATTATATCCAAAATGAAATTCTAATTTTGAATCAGTACTATCAGTTTGATATATTGTCACAAAAAATTGATAACCAATATCCCCAAATTTCTTTGAATTATAAACTTCTCTAGGATGTTGTTTATCAGGGCTTACACTCAGTGCAAACTGACTTTGGGTTTCTTGAGAAAATAAAAAAGAAGTGAATAACAATGTTATTAAAGATACAAATGGTTTCATAAAAAATATTTTGAAATAAATTTAGTGATTTTTTTTAAAATTAACTTGTGAAATAAAAGCTAATATTATGAATATAATATTTAAAAATAAAAAAGAATCAAATCTTAACGATTACTTAAAGTTTGTAAATAATTTTAAGAAAAAACAATTCGAAAACTATGCGGAACTCTATAATTGGTCAATTGAATCGTTAGAAGAGTTTTGGGATTCCATTGCAATTTATTTTAAAATTACCTTCAGTAAACCATACATACAAGTTATAAATCAAAAAAAACCTTTTTATAATACAAATTGGTTTAAAGGATCAAAGTTAAGTTACACAGCCCATATATTGCGTAAGTCAACTGATAAAAGGCCAGCCCTTATATATTGTGATGAAAGTGAAGCGATACAAGAAATTTCCTGGAATACTCTTATTAATAAAGTTTCGGATTTTAAAACAAAATTAGAAAAAGTACCGTTACGTTCAGGAGATGTGGTGGCGGGCTATTTACTCAATCATCCCGATACGATCGCCGCTTTTTTGGCGGTTAATTCCCTCGGGGGGATATGGACCTGCTGTTCACCCGATTTTGGCATTGATAGTGTGGTCAATCGCTTTCGCCCACTAGCCCCTAAGGTCTTAATTGCCCATCAAGATTATACCTATGCAGGAAAACATTACGATCAATCCACCAAAATAAAAGCCCTAGAAAAGCAGCTACCTAGTATTCAAACTACCTTTTCTCTTTCAAGCACCCTGTCCGGTTGGGAGTTTGATACCCAAGAAACGGTGCATTTATCGCCGGTTTCCGTACCCTTTGACCACCCCATTTGGGTCTTGTTCTCCTCTGGAACCACAGGCCATCCTAAGGCCATCACCCACCGGACAGGAGGGATATTGTTAGAACAGTATAAGGCCCTAGCATTACATCAAAATATTCAAGCCAATGAGCGTTTTTTTTGGAATACAACTACGGGTTGGATGATGTGGAATTACGCCTTGGGTTCTCTACTGTGCGGTGCTACCCTATGTATATACAACGGATCAGCTAACTATCCTGACCTTGGTGTGCAATGGCGATTTGCCATAAATGCTAACATAAATCATTTTGGCAACGGCGCACCCCTTTACATTGAATCCATGAAGCAAGAACTCCCTGAGGTAAACCCGCAGAATTTAAAAGAGTTAAAAACTATTGGGTCCACAGGATCCCCTTTGTCCGAAGATGCTTTTATTTGGCTTCAAAAACGATTACCAGACGTACAAGTTATATCCTTAAGTGGAGGTACTGACGTTTGTTCGGCATTTGTAGGTGGAAATCCCTTGTTGCCTGTAGTGGCTGGGTTTATACAGTGCAAAATGCTTGGAGCCGACATCGATGCCGTTTCAGCTGATGGAAAATCGGTGGTCAACACTACGGGTGAATTGGTGATTAAACAACCAATGCCCTGTATGCCAATATATTTTTGGGACGACCCGGATTATGTACGTTATCATGAAGCCTATTTTTCGGCAAACCCAGAGGTTTGGACTCATGGAGATTGGATTTTAATTGACCCCGAAAAAGGAATAAAAATTACCGGACGCTCCGATGCTACCCTCAATCGACAAGGCGTTCGTATGGGTACTGCCGAAATTTATACTGCCCTCGACAGGCTCGATTTTGTCCAAGACAGCATAGTCATTGATACCCAGATTTCTGAAGATGAATCTAAATTACTGCTTTTTGTTGTTAGTGAGCGATGGGAGATCTCATTAGAATCAGTACTCAAAAAACACCTCAGACAGGCCTGTTCTCCACGGCATGTGCCCGATGTAATTTTTCAGGTTCCTGCAATCCCATATACCCTAAGCGGTAAAAAGATGGAAATCCCCATTAAAAAACTTTTTGACGGTCTAGCCACCGAAAAGGTCCTTCAGGCCGGTGCTATGAAAAATCCCGAAAGTTTGACGACTTTTATTGCATTGGCCAAAATCTGGCGCAGCTAGTTAGTAGACCGCCATCCATACCACAGTTGCTTCCAAAAACCCTTGGGCATTGTGTCGTCACCAGCATAGCCTAAGGTAACAGTACCGCTACTTTCGGGGACATGGGTAAATCCAAAAAGGTAATCCCAAAGACTGAGACTGATTCCAAAATTTACCCCAAAGTGACCATTGGGCAAGGATTTGGCATGGTGGTAGAGATGCATCACCGGATTATTGAGTATATATTTAAATGGCCCATAGGTGATCTTGACATTTGCGTGGTTAAGATGACCAATTGTGATGGCCACAAAATGTACGATATAAGCCTGTTCGGGTTCAAAACCACCCAAAAACATCAACGCCAAAGTTTTAAAGGGTTTATATAAAATATTTTCCATCCAATGGTAGCGAAAGTGCGCTGCAAATCCCATCTCTTTTACACTGTGGTGTATCTGATGAAACCGCCATAAGACTGGTATACGATGTAAGAGCACATGGGTGCCCCATTGGGCAAAATCTAAAACGACAAAAAAGAGTAACAAACTCACCGGTGCTGGTAAAGCGGAAAGATCAATCAAAGCCAATGAATTAGGCAAAATTCCCAAACTAGAAAAAGCTAATACCGAAAGGCGGTAAAATCCATTGATAGCTATACTGAAAATGAAAAAATTAAAAAATATATAAAACCCATCAAGCCAAAAATCTTGACGAATAATGGCTTGACTTTTTCGCCAGGGAAAAAGGATTTCCAACCCCCAAACAGCCAGGGAGATAACTAGCAATCCCCAAAAATAGTTTTGATACCAGGGCACCTCGAAGAGTATTGAACGCCAAGTCCATCCTACAGTTCCCAATAATGCGCTGCTAAATTCGTTCCAATAGTCCATCATCGCAATTCATCAATTGACAGCCACAAATTTCGTAAAAATTTAAATCAATTTGAAAAACAAAATACCAGAGGGATTAAGTGCACGGTAAGAATTAGATAATCAAACAATCCAAAATAAAATGTTCATTAAAAGCAACTTCAACGCTGTCTGGACTATACAATGCTACTTGTAGCCATAATTATTTTACACAAAAAGGCAAGTTTTGTAATGGGACACTCTAAGGGTAGGAAAATATTTAATTAGGATACATATATGTTGACTTTTATTTTTGTGAACACTCTATTTTAATTTAAATTGAGTAGCTAGAATGGACAAAGTAGATTTCAAACAATTTTATAAAACTTTTGGCCAAAAGGTGAAAGCGCGACTAAAAGCGTTACACCTTTCTTAATCGGCCTTAGGGGGTAGAGCCAATCTGGAAAAACCGCGATTCAACATGTCGAACGTGGATATAATGAAACCCTAAAAACCATCCACAAGGAGACCCAGGCCCTCGATATAAGCGTATCTGATAATAGCCCTACTACATTAACTTTCCTTTTGTGCGAGTGTTTTGATGGCATCGACAAAATGATCCAATTCTTCGATGGATGTAAACACATTGGGGGTTATCCGGCAGCCCTGAACATTGGCATAATCAATGGCTACGGTAAAGATCTGATGGTCTTCTAGCAGTTGCTGGGCCAAGTCGGCCGGTTTAAGATGACGTATCCCAATATTTCCAATGCCACAATGTCGTTGCGGATCTTCGGGGGTGTTTATGACCACATGCGGAACGTTTCTCAACTTGGATGTCCAATAGTTTTGTAGAAAGCGCATACGTTTTTCTTTTCGATCCATGCCGATCCATTCGAGGTAGTCCAGTGCATTGTGTATGGCCAAGTTAGTGTGTACCGGATGTGTTCCCAAATGGTTAAGGCGCTTAATGTCATCTGCCTCTTTGATATAATCGGCCAATAGGGGCCAGATTTGGGCGATTCTTTTTTTATTGATATACAACAGCCCGGCACCCAGTGGAGTGGCCAGCCATTTGTGCAGGCTAGAGCCATAATAATCACAGCCCAAATCACGGAGTGAATAGGTGAAATGACCTACACAATGGGCACCATCGACCAATACTTCGACACCGTGTCTATGCGCCATGTCACAGATTTTTTTGATTGGTAAGATCTGCCCGGTGATGTTGATCATATGGCAAACCATCAACAAACGGGTTTTGGGGGTGATTTGCGCTTCGTAAAGGGCAACGATTTCTTCGTCAGATTTGGGGTGATTGGGTACCGATACAATCTTGTTGACCACACCATAGCGATCGGCTACTTGTTCAAACATCACTTTCATGGCGCCGTAATCTTGGTCTGCATAAATGGCTTCATCGCCTTTTTGCCAGGGGTAACCCGCGATGATTAAATCCAAGGATTCCGTCGTATTTCGGGTAATGACCAACTCTTCGGTGTCACAATCCATCCAAGCCGCCATCCTTTTCCTCAGAGTGACTTTGTCTAAATTGAGCTGGTTACGCATATAATAAGACCCTTCACGATTGACTGCGTCAATATGCGCTTTAAATTTTTCAAGAGTTGGCTGGGGAATGATGTTGTAATATCCACTTTCAAGGTTGATATAGTCCGGTTTTAAGACATACTGCTCACGAACAGTTTTCCATAGTGTTTCTTCTTCTTCGATGGGTGCCAGTGTATGATGCTCAACAAGCTTTTGATCACCTGCCGCTAGCGGCCATGTCCATGCAGCCAGCCCAACACTCCCCATGCTTTTGATAAACGATCTTTTGTCCATATGCGTTGATTTATCAACAAATTACAATTTTTTGTTTGTATTCAAACAAACTTATTTACATAAAAAGCAGTAAGTTAGGTAGCACAATTTTAAAATTTAAGATTATGCTACGCACGACCATATTACTTTGTTTATTGAACAGTTGCCTTGTACTTGGACAGCGGCTTTATGAAAAAAGCGCCCGTACCATCGGCCTGGAAGGCTTAGATGATTTTATCGCGTTTTTGTCTATTCCCAACGATGGAAAGGCGGTTGACCAATTGCAAGCCAATAAACAATGGAGTGCCCAAAAGCTCGAGGCCCTGGGGTTCTCTACCTTAACCCTCGAAACCTCAGCATTTCCTCTTTTGATGGCCCATTTAGAAGTTAACTCGCAATTACCCACCCTAGCCTTTTATATGCATCTGGATGGTCAGGCGGTCGATTTTTCCAAGTGGAACCAAGAAAGTCCTTGGAAACCCGTACTAAAAAAACCGGTAGACACTTCCTTTGAAACAGTGGATTGGAGTGCCCTATCTGGCAACCAGGTAGATGATTTACGGCTCTTTGCTCGATCGGCTTCAGACGACAAAGGCCCCTTTGTCATGTTTCTACACGCCCTCAATTATTTAAAGCAATCCCAACTCAATCCAGCCTTTAACCTTAAGCTTATTTTGGATTACGAAGAAGAACAAAGTTCACCGGGATTGCCCGAGGCCGTTGCCAAGTATAAGAAAGAGCTAGAGGCCGATTTACTTCTTATTTTAGACGGTCCTGTTCATAGTTCTGGTGAACCCACCCTGGTGTTTGGCAATCGTGGAATTGCCACCCTTACACTGACTACCTATGGGCCTAAAACCCCACAACACAGTGGCCATTATGGCAATTATATCCCCAATCCGGCACTCAACTTGAGTCAGTTGTTGGCGTCGATGAAAGATGAACAAGGACGGGTGACTATACCAGGTTTTTACGACGGCATAACTATTGATACTGAAACCCAAGCGCTTTTAGCGGCCGTGCCACAGGAGGAGCAGGCCATTCGCCAAAGAACTAAAATCAATGCAGTTGATGCTGTGGGGGCCAATTACCAAACTTCGCTACAATACCCATCCTTAAATATTCGAGGAATGCAAAGCGGCTGGGTAGGCAAAGAGTCCAGAACCATTGTTCCCGCTTCGGCTACAGCCGAGATAGATATCCGCTTGGTATTGGAATCTGATCCCGAGCGGTTAATTCAATTACTTATTGCACATATCAAAAGCAAAGGGTATACTGTTTTGGATCACGAACCCACCGATGAAGAACGTTTACAATACCCCAAGGTGGTAAGTCTAAACTACGGAATTCATTATCCGGCATTTCGAACCGCTGTCAATGGAAAAGAGGGCAAGTGGTTGTCGGAGGTAATGAACGATTATTTTGGCAAGGCTCCGGTAAAAATACGAACCAGTGGTGGTTCGGTGCCCATTTCTCCATTTGTCAATCAATTGGGGATTCCCGCCATCGGCCTGCCTACTGTAAATTTGGACAATAACCAACACAGTCCCAACGAAAATCTTCGGTTAGGCAATTATTTTCAAGGCATTGAAATTTTTATCCATTTGCTTCAATCGAATTATAAATAATTAAGGAAACAAAAAAACCATATCAAGCAAACCTAATTCAAGGAATATGAGACATTTTATACCATTCGTGTTGACCTTCATGTTTTTTTCATGTACCTCAACACCAGAACAAACGATTAATATAGCGGGATTGACCGATTCGGTCGAAATCATTCGCGATCAATGGGGGGTAAACCATATTTATGCCAAAAATCAAAACGACCTATTTTTTGCTCAAGGATATGCTGCTGCCAAAGACCGGCTGTTTCAATTTGAAATTTGGCGACGTCAAGCCACTGGAACTGTTGCAGAAATTTTGGGTGAACGTGCGATAGCGCGCGACTATGGTACCCGTTTATTTCGTTTCCGGGGAGATATGCAACAAGAAATGGCCCATTACCATCCCGATGGGGTGGCCATCATAGAGGCATTTGTCGCAGGGGTTAATGCTTATATAGAGGAGGCTAACCTCCAACCCGAGTTATTGCCCGAAACATTTAAAGCCTTGGGTATTCAACCCCAAAAGTGGACCCCCGAAGTGGTGATTTCTCGTCACCAAGGTTTGTTGGGAAACATAGGCGAAGAACTTCAAATTGGGCGAGCAGTAGCTACCCTTGGGGCAGATAAGGTAAAAGAACTCCTTTGGTTACATCCCCAAGACCCTAATTTGGAACTCGATCCCAGTATTCCACACGACTTGCTTTTTGAAGATCTGTTGGCTCCCTATTACGCTTTTCGCCGAGGACTGCGCTTTACAGAAAAAGACATTGTTCCCGAATACCGAAACACCACTACTGCATTATCGCTTAATACCCTACAAGACAACCGTTTGGATTCCCTACATTTGGGAAGCAACAATTGGGTAATCAGTGGAGAAAAAATGGCCAATGGACGTCCCTTTATGGCCAACGATCCTCATCGAACGGTGGCGACCCCTTCATTGCGGTATATGGTACATCTCAACGCTCCCGGCTGGAACGTCATTGGTGGGGGGGAACCCGAAATTCCTGGTGTTTCTATAGGGCATAACGATTATGGTGCTTGGGGACTTACCGTGTTTCGTACCGACGGCGAAGACATGATGATTTATACCCTTAATCCTCAAAACCCCAACCAGTATTGGTACGATGGACAGTGGGAAGATTTTCAAGAAGAAACCACCACTATAGCGGTCAAAGGGCAAGACCCTGTTACCCGTAGCTTACGCTACACCCGCCACGGTCCGGTAACCTATATTGACACCCAAAAAAACCGTGCAGTAGCCGTACGTTGTGCCTGGCAAGAAATTGGGGGCGCTCCCTATTTAGCTTCTTTGCGTATGGACCAGGCCACCAACTGGGACGAATTTAGAGCAGCCTGTAACTACAGTAATATCCCTGGTGAAAATATGATTTGGGCCGATCGAGAAGGAAATATCGGTTGGCAAGCCGTCGGGATTGCCCCCATTCGGAATACTTTTAGTGGGTTGGTTCCTATCCCCGGGAAGGGAACACATGAATGGGCCGGTTACCTGCCAATTATCGAAAAACCCAACTTGCTCAACCCTCCCTCCGGATTTATCGCCACCGCCAATCAAAATGTAACCCCAGAAGACTATGAACGTTGGGAGGCCATTGGCTATACTTGGTCTGATCCCTATCGGGGTGATCGCATCAATGGGGTGCTGGCGCAAGACAAGCAATTTACCCTTGAAGAAATGCGACAATTGCAGGTCGACTATACTTCATTACCGGCGCAAGCGTTAGTACCTTTGTTAGATGCTATGTCCTTTGACGGATTAGCAGCTAAAGCGGTTGGATATTTTAAAGATTGGGATTATCAACTATTGCCCAACTCCATCACGGCAGCAATCTATGTCAGTTGGGAAAACCAATTGAAAGAAAATGCCCACCAACGTTTTGTGCCCGATGCAGGCAAACCCTATATTAATTCATTACAACTTAAAAGAATCGTAGATTGGGTTACGCAACCTACAGCAGCTCTTTTTGGAAATAATCCCGTTGAAGTACGGGATGCTTTTCTGCGTCAAAATTTTGAAGAAGCAATAGCCAGTCTAGCCCAGCGTTTGGGTGATGACCCTTCAAAGTGGCAATACGGACAGGCCGCTTTTAAACACAGCGCGATCGACCATGTTTTGGGTAATATAGTCCAACCGGACTTAGCCAATCGACTCAATCATCCACCTATAGCCCGTGGCGGGAATGCCTATACCCCCGGATCAACAGGGTCTAATGACCGACAAAGTAGTGGTGCTACCTTTCGTTTTTTAGTTGACACACAAGACTGGGATACAACACTAGGGACCAACAGCCCTGGCCAATCGGGGGATCCCGATAGTCCGTTCTATGACAATCTATACGAAGACTGGGCTGCCGATCGGTTTTTTCCGGTGTTTTTTTCCAAAGGGAAAATTGAAAAGGTGGCCCATGACCGCACTTTGTTAATTCCCCTTAAAAGTGCAAACTAACCTTAAAATGCCTGAATGGTTGCATCCATCCATTCCAAGCGATTGGAAAGGTAGTTTTTGAGGTCGTTGATGCTTTGAAGATAATCTACAGAAATGCCGGTCCATCGACTATAGTTTCGATCAATTAGTCCATTGTCAATCAGTAAATTAGCTGTTGCATCGACTTTTTCAAGGACGGCTGAGGTGCTCAAAGCACCTTGCCGAAACTCTTGCCATCGGTTTTTGACTGTCAATCTAAACAGTGGATCTTCCAGTAGGCGGGTCCACCAAAACGGCACCATCCAAGGGTCACGGTCAACATGGCTGTTGTAGTTGGCTATCCAATCGGTTACAGGAACACGGTCTTGCTTACCATAACCGATATTTAGATCCCACAGGGGGCCCATTTTTAACAATCCACCACGGTTTTTATGTAAATAGGTACTCAGACGGTAGGCATCGATGTTGCCGGTTAATTCGTTTAGTAAAAAATAATCTGCAAAACTCGCGCTGTCTATATAGTCGGTGTATGTGCGTTGGTCGGCACCAAAATCATCTTGTAATAAGGCCGTTTCAAAAGCATGGATATAGTCCTGGATATATTGTTTCTGAAGGTTGGTAATGTCCTTAGATTTAGGGTGTTCATAAAGAAAGTAGGTTTCTAGATACTGATTTTCATGATAGGGTGGCCCAAAAGGGGCAATCGTGAGTGCGTTTCCAAAGATGTCGTATTGGGATCTAAACCCTAAACTTTCACTGTATCTTGCATCGTCTGCCCAATTGTCTTCATAATATTCCAACGGTTGATCAGTGGCCACATCACTACCCGAAGTTTTATCGATTTTTAAAATATATCCTCCCGTAATATCATCGGGATCAGTGTCTTCGGGTTCCAACTTTTTTACATCAATACGGTTTTTATCTCTTTTAAGTTTTTCCATAAAAATATAGGCTCCCAGATAATCCCCATTGACTTCGAGTTCGACATAGGTTCCTCGACTGGCATAACGCCCTAATGCTCGCGAAAGTTCATAGCCAAGGTAGTGATGCATAAGTGTTGGATCGAAAAGGGTGTTGGTCGATGCCCGGTAGACATGCCCCATCAAGATCCAATCTTCTTCTTCGGGCATGTCAAAAAGGGAGAGTGCCACATCTTCCCCTGCTTCATCCCAAGTTTCAATACCAAAGGATTTTTTGTCCGACAAGCGGTAGGAGGTAGAGCCCCTGTATTCAATCCCAATGGGGGTGGTCCATAAGGTTTCCCCTTGCCGATAAGCGGTTAATGTTCCGGGTATCTTAGGTTCATTTTGGATGGTTTCCTCTGTTTTGACGACAAGGTATGGAAGGCTGCTACCCAAAGAGTTTACAGCAAAGAGGGTGTTGTTTTCGGCGGAGCGATTCTCTTTTTTACATCCGCTTACCAGCATAAGCCCTAACGTCAATATTAGGCCAATTTTACGCATATTGATCATTAATTTTGAGTACCGTCTCTCCTTGGTTTTCTTGGCGATGGCCAGGGAGTGATTTCTTGTGTGCGTTCATTAATCGGCATGACTCTTTTGTCCCGCGAAGTTTTTTTGGAGTCGTTACTAGCTTTGTAGGCCAAAATTGCAGTTAAAATTGCGTTGGATTGAAGGTCATCAAAAACCACCTTATCGTAGGTGTCACGGTTGGTGTGCCATGTATAATTCCAATAGGACCAGTTGATTGCGCTGAGGTTAAAAGCCGGTACCTCGGCGGCCAAAAATGAAGCATGATCGGTGCCTCCTCGGCTGGGCATACCCGGAAAATCAGTTTCGATTTCATTTCGAATTTCTTTGGGCACATCTGCTAGCCATCGTCCGAGGTAATCGTAGGCATTGACAAAACCAGATCCCGAAATTTTTACCACCCGCCCGGTACCGTTGTCCTGGTTAAAAACTGCTTGGATGTTAGGCAGCAGTTCGGGGTGGTCTTCGACAAAAGCCCTTGAGCCATTAAGTCCTTGTTCTTCGCTACCCCAGTGGCCCACCAAAATGGTTCTTTTGGGATTGGGATAGGCTTTTTTGAGAATACGCATGGCTTCCATCATAACCAGGGTTCCTGTACCGTTGTCAGTCGCCCCGGTACCGCCATCCCACGAGTCAAAATGCGCTGATAAGATCACATATTCATCCGGGTATTCGCTCCCTTCGATTTTAGCGATGGTATTAAAGGTGGGTACATCGCCCAAATCTTTGGATAAGGCCACAATTTTAACCACAGGCTCACGATTATGTTCGGCCAAACGATAGAGCATTCCGTAGTCTTCCATCCCAAGGTCTATCATGGGAATTTTTTCGGTACGCGCACTAAAAACCTTGTTGACTCCAAAGCCTCGCGACCAATAGCTCGAAATGATTCCCGCTGCGCCCGCTTCTTCGAGCACCTTGATGATGCTTCGGCTGTTATAGCCTGTTTTGGATAGGTTATCATTCCAGGCTTGGGTTTGGGCTTTCCGCGCTTCTTTCATTTTGTCAAAAGAGGCTTCTGTAGCAAATTCTTCCCAGTTGTAGTCTGGTCGTCCGGTGAGCTGTGGCATGGAAACCAATACATGTTTACCCTTGATGGTCAATAACCAACGTTGAAATGCCATTGAGTCTTTAAATTGGGGGTAATGGGTAACCGCTGCAGTGATGCCCTTTTTTGGGGTGCTGGGGTTCCAGGCCAGTTGGCGACCCTCTAGGGTTTGAAATCGGGGAGATAGCATATCAAAATGTGAGGCTCCTCGTTCCCAGCCTTTCCAGGTGCCCCACTGTTCTTTATAGGCTGAGATACCCAATTGTTGATACTTAGCGACTGCCCAATCGTGCGCTTTCTGCATTTGTGGAGTACCCACCAATCGTGGGCCAATCTCGTCTAACAATTCATGGGCAAGGATTTTGAGTTGGGAGTTGTTTTGTCCTTCTTCGATAATATTTTGGATGACTGCATCTTCTTGCGCCCAAAAGGAAGTTGTCGAAACAAGAAGGAGGAGAGCGAGTATAGTGGATTTTAAATTCATAATGATTGTTTTATCGTAGATAATGTTTTTTTAAAGTTCTTCGATGAGGTTTTGCATCTTGTGTTGCAAATCCAGGATGGCTGCCGTATACCTTTGATCCCATTCTTCTAGGCGTTGTGTAGATTGCAAGGCAATCTCGTATTCGAGTCCAGGTAAAATCCATGCAGCATAGCCGCTAAAGGGATCTGATGAGGCATAGAGTGACTGATACCAGCGACCAAAATACATGCCTTGTGGAGTTAAAAAGCTTTTTTCTAAAGCGAGCAGTTGGCGGTTGATGGATTTCCGTTTTTTGGTGCTGATTTTGGGTTGGACCAAAAGCTGTTCCAAAGCGGTAGTCAGCTTTGTTGCGGACTGATGGAGTTGTTCAATGGCTTTTTCGGCTTGTTCAAAGCCTGAAAATTCGGGATGAAAGCGTTTGATTTTTTGTGTTGCATTTTTAAAATGTAGGGCAAGATCGGTAGCATAGCGGTTGAGATTGTAGGGAATCAAATCACCATTGGCCATACGCAAGGCCATGATACCGGCCATTTTTTCGACCATCGGGCCCATATGAAATTCTGGATCGACAAAGCGTTCATAAAAACGAAAACTGTCGTAATTCGAATGGTAAAGGGTAGGCCCTCCGGCTCCTCCGGTAAGAGACGGAACACCGGCATGCATATAAAAAGCGATATGATCGGACCCCCCACCTAAATTCCCAATTGGTGGTTCTTCGGCATTTGTTTTGTTCCAAAAATCAAAAAGGCTTTGTTCGGTATAGGGATAGGCAACTTCTTTGGACGCCTCTACCAAAAGCTTTTTGAGGGTAGGGGCCGCTGAAGCACCGAAGTTTTTGCCCGACACCCCGCCGTCAAAATTCATATACACCAAGGCTTTGGCTTGAAGTTGCTCTTTGAGTTGTTCGACCCATTCACTGGAGCCAATCACTCCGTGTTCTTCGGCATCCCAGTGGGCAATGAGGATAGACCGTTTGGGACGAAAGCCTTTTTGTGCCAACCTACCCAACGATTCACTCAAGTTGAGTAGCATGGCTGTTCCGCTGTTGGGGTCGGTAGCCCCAAACCCCCAAGCGTCGTAGTGACAGCCTAAGATCACCCATTCGTCGGGTAATTCACAGCCTTCAAGTACTCCCACTATATTGCGTGCACGTACAAAATCAATTTTTTGATCGACATGAAGACGTACGGTTAAGTCGGCGCCACCCTCCAATCGGTAGGTAAAAGGGAGTCCTCCCTGCCATGTTGGAGGAACGGGAGAACCTTTCATTTTGTTGAGAATTTGCTCAGCTGCCCCATACGAAAGTGGGGTGACTGGGATGGTGTGCAGTTGAGCATTTTTGGGATCGAGTCGTTTGACCTTAGGTTTTCCATCAAGGGGCAAAGCCGGCTCAAAGGGGGTGAGCGGGTCGCCCGTGAAATCAGTAGTGAGTAGGGAACCTCTTTGGATGGTTGAGGCGTTGTAATAGGCCCCTTCGGGATAAACAAGCCCTTTGGTAAACCCACTGTCTTTGGGGTCGGTATAAATCAGTAGTCCAGCGGCACCATAAGCCTCAGCAAATTTGGCTTTAAATCCTCTAAAATTTCCTCCATAGCGGGCAATGACAATTTTTTCCTTGGGGTCAATGCCTAAAGCTTTGAGTTGTTCAAAATCTTCTTTACGGCCATAGTTGGCATAGACCACTTCGGCCGTGACATCCCCACTACCTGAAAAGGCATTCCACCCTTTCCACAGTAGGGGGTCGGCCGAATAGGGATCTTCGGATAAAAGGTCCTCTTGTTGGTTAAGGGGTTGTCTAAAAGGAGTGACAAGGGCTACTGATGATTCACCGGGATGGCTGGGGATATACACATCATAAGGATAGGCTGTTACGTCAAATCCGGCTTGTTGCATGATGCGTGTCATATAGGTTTGGACGGCTTCGTTGGCTTTACTACCAGCGACATGCGGACGTGCAGTGAGTGTTTTGAGGTGTTGTTTATAGGTCGTGCTGTCCACACTGGCTAAAAAAACTGTTTCCGTTTCTCGTTGCTTTTGCCAAGAATCGGCACTATAGCCTTCGTATTGTGCATGGGTCGTCCATGTCATGAATACGCTAAGCAAAATTGGAAGTTTGTTGAATTTCATACCCTATTTGGTTTTGGTGATTTGATAGTTTTCTTGATAAAATTCGATGATGGGTGCAAAAGGACCCAACTGATGTTGTTCGACTGAAAAGGGATCGGCATAAGGCGGGTAGGGGGTGGAGACCGGTTTTTTGGTTAAGGTAGGAAAATCCTTTTCGAGCAAAGCTCTTTGGGGTCGGTCCTGTTGGTTGATATAGCCCGCAACGTCATAGGCTTCTTCATCGCTAAGTGTCGGTGCATCATGTGTCACGCCAAAGGGCATATTATATTTGATAAACTGCGCTGCAGTAATGACCCGGGTCATTCCTGCCCCGTTGTTGTAGGCATTTTTTCCCCAAAGGGGTGGATAGGTATAGGTTTTGTTGTCGGGGTTTAACTGCCCTTGCCCGTCGGGTTGATGACAAAGAGCGCAGTACTTTGTATAGGCTTCTGCTCCGGCGATCAAATCTACTTTTCTATTGGGCAATTCAAGGGATTTTAGGCCTTTGCCAAAAATTTCGTCTGTAGCGGGGGTGTAGCGATCCAACCAGGCAATATAATGGAGCATGGCCTGCATTTCTTTTGCGTCTTCGGCTAGTGGGATACCGTTCATACTACGGGTAAAACAACCGTTGATTCGTTCGGCCAAACTCCCTATTTTATCTTCGCGACCTCGGTATTGTGGGAATTGTTCGGTGACGCCGTATAGGGGAATGCCATAGGGTTTTAAACCTTCGTTGAGGTGGCAGCTTGTACATTGTAAAACATTACCACTGATACGGACTGCTGTTGAGGGAGCGTTGGGTCCAATTAGTTCGTCGGTTTTTGTAAAAAGTTCATATCCATAAACCAGTTGCTCATCGCCACTTTGACGAACCAGGTCTTCGAGATCTGCTTCAAAAAACGGAACGGGAACGGTGGTTTGCTGGGTGGGTTGGGTGTCCAAATACAGTACACTGCCAAAAAGCAGTACCGCCATACCGATAAAAAGGAGGTAAGCCCGAACCATTTTTGGTCCAAAAGCAGCAAATTCTATCGAGTTTGGTTTAGGTTTTTTAATGATTTCTAAGAAATTTTGAGTAAATAAGTTACTAAAGAAAGACAGCTAAGATGTTTTTGGAGATTCAACAAGCGCTATTCATTTAAATACTCCCTAAAAAAAGCCAGAGTACGTTCCCATGCCAGTTCTGCAGCGGCCTGATCATAACGCGGGGTACTGGTATTATGAAAACCGTGATTGACCTCGGGATAGGTATAGGTCGTATAGTTTTTTTGGTGTTGCTTTAGTGCCTTTTCATAATCGGGCCATCCAGCGTTAACCCGTTGGTCCAAACCGGCAAAATGAAGCAAAAGCGGGGCCTGGATCTTTTCGATATCCGATTGAGGTTGCCCACCATAAAAAGGGACAGCCGCAGCAAGCTCAGGAACTTCAACGGCCATCATGTTGGATATCCATCCACCAAAGCAAAATCCGACTACACCTACCTTACCGGAGCAGTCGGGATGGTTTTTAAGGTAGTGAAAGGCAGCGATAAAATCTTGCAACATTTCGTCGCGGTCGCGTTGACGTTGCATGGCCCGTCCTTCGTCGTCATTCCCGGGATAGCCCCCAAGAGGGTATAACGCATCGGGAGCCAAAGTTATAAATCCGGCCAATGCAGCTCTACGGGCAGTATCTTCAATATAGGGGTTGAGTCCACGGTTTTCATGCACCACAACGATACCCGGGCGTGGCCCTTCAATCTCTTTGGATTTGGACAATAATCCCCGCATTTGACCGGCTCCTTTGTGTGAATCGTATAAGATATAATCCGAATCGAGTTTTGGGTCTTGGGGATCGACCAAACCCGTGGTGGCATAATCAGGTTGAATAAAACTCAGCAAGGCAGAAACAGTAATTCCGCCAACAGCATAGGTCGATAGTTTTTCGACAAATTGTCTCCGATTGATTTTGTTGTGGGCATAATCGTCATAGAGATCAAACACTTCTTGCTTGATGGTCTCTTTCTGTATTTTTTTCATCCTCCTAAGATAGGAGGAATCCACAGAATTTCAAATGGAGCAAAAGCATAAATAAGCATCAACTGACTGACTCTTTTGGCAACCTCGGTTTGAGGTATAACTTAAAACCAAACTATAACTGGCGTTTACTATTCATTAGAAAGGGTGTACCTTTGAGGGGAATGAGTATACCGCACGTCAGTTTAACGTTTTTCTATTTTTCCAAAAATTACTTTTGGGCCTTTCGACAAATGGGGGTGGGCTACCGACAACTCAAAGATGTAACTGGCCTTCGTTTTAAGAAACTTTTGGGTACCGGAGGGGGCGATGGGTTTAGCCTACGTCCCGATTTTAGAACCTATGCTTTTTTGGGGGTTTGGGATTCGGCCGCCCAAGCTCAGGCGTTTTTGGATACCCACCCGTTTATGCAAGCCTACTACCAAAAGGCGGCCGCCCACCGTACACTCCATTTAAAGCCCTATAAGAGTTCGGGTCTGTGGGATGGAAAAAATCCATTTACCCCAGCTTCACAACAGCCACCTTCCGCCGATCAAGCCGTGGCCATTTTGACACGTGCGAGCCTGCGTTGGAATCGGCTAGCTGCTTTTTGGAAGGCTGTACCAGCGGCCAGTAAGGCCCTGAGTAATGCCCAAGGGGTTCAGTTTTATAAAGGCATAGGTGAGTGGCCATGGATTCAGCAAGCCACCGTCAGTATTTGGAATCAGGCGGAAGCCGTGCATCAATTTGCTTATAAAGGCCCCCATGCGAAAATTGTAAAAAAGACCCGCCAACAGCAATGGTATGCCGAAGATCTGTTTGCGCGTTTTGTGCTCCTTTCGGATACCCAAAAAATAAAACATTCATGAAAAAAGCCATTGTCGTTGGTGCCGGAGTGGCGGGTTTGGCGAGCGCCATACGTTTGGTTTTAAAGGGCTATAGGGTCACTGTTTTTGAAAGCAACGCCTATCCGGGGGGAAAGCTATCGAGTTTTACTTCGGCGGGCTATCGGTTTGATGCTGGGCCTTCGTTGTTTACCATGCCCCATTTTGTCGATGCCCTTTTTGAATTAGCCGGTGAAGATCCCCGAGCCCATTATAGTTATAAAAAAAAGGAAGTGGCCTGTCGTTATTTTTGGGAAGACGGGACACAATTTAATGCCTATGGAGACCGCTCTGCCTATTTAGAAGAAGTCGAAAAGGTATTTAAAGGCGAGGCAAAGGCGGTCGAACGCTATGCCGAAAAAGCCAAAAAGAAGTACGATTTGTTGGCTGGATTGTTTTTAGAACGTTCACTGCATCGGTGGAGTACCTTGTTTAACCGTGATACGCTCAAGGCCCTAACCCAACTGCATCGTTATGAATTGATGACCAATTTGCATGCCGTAAACCAGCGGTCTTTTTCATCACCACAGCTGGTGCAGCTTTTTGACCGGTATGCGACCTACAACGGGTCAAATCCTTTTCAAACTCCCGGACTGATGACTTTGGTTCAGCATCTTGAAAGTCATTATGGGACGTTTATCCCCGAAGGAGGAATGGTCCAAATTACCCAAGCACTTTATCGGTTAGCCGAAAAGAAAGGGGTGGTGTTTGAGTTTAACCAGCAGGTCTCTGAAATTTGTGTTAAGCATAAAAAAGCAGTAGGGATAGTTTCTCATGGTCAATTTCATCCGGCGGAAGTCGTTGTCAGTAATATGGATGTGACCCCAACCTATCAAAAATTACTGCCCCAACAAAAGCCCCCGCGTAAACTTCAAAAAATGCAGCCTTCTAGCTCTGCTGTGATTTTTTATTGGGGGATGGACAAAACCTTTCCTGAGCTTGATTTACACAACATACTATTTTCAAAGGACTACAAAAAAGAGTTTTACGCCATTTTTAAAGACCTACAATTGGACGATGACCCCACGGTTTATATCAATATCACCGCCAAAGATGTACCCGAAGATGCGCCCCCAGGCGGGGAAAACTGGTTTGTGATGGTCAATGCGCCCTACAATAGCGGACAAAACTGGAACATGCTCACCCGACAATTACGCCAACATACCCTCGAAAAAATCGAGCGGGTATTGGGTCAAAATATCTCCCAGCATATCGTCACCGAGGTGATACGCACCCCTATTGATATTGAACAACTGACCCATTCACACAAAGGTGCCCTTTACGGAAGTTCAAGTAATCGGCGGATGGATGCTTTTTTACGGCACCCAAATTTTTCCAAGGCGATCGACGGACTTTATTTCTGTGGAGGCAGTGTGCATCCAGGTGGGGGTATTCCGTTGTGTTTGCTTTCGGCCAAAATCACCGCTAGTCTGGTACCCGACCCGACAGGTTAAGATTTTTGTAAAAAAAACCATCTGCAGAAAAAACATAACAATACGCCAACGTCAACTTCTGGAGAGGGATTAATAAGGAAAGAAGCTACAACTATTACCATAGAAAGCCATATAGACTAATGGAAGAAAACACCTGTGCAATACAAGCTAAGGTTAAAGATGTGATGCTGGAGAAGCTTGATGGCTTGGTGTAGGGTTTTATCATTATAAGTTGCTCCCACTATTATTCAAAGTTGTAGCACACGTTAATCTGATAATAAAATTTATTGAATATTGTAACCAAAAACATCTATATTTTATGCAAAATACTGGAATAAAAAAAACTATTTTTTTTATATTATAAGTACAAATTAACATTCCTGTGGTAAGAGATAAAATATTAGTAATAGGTGCCAATGGTCAACTGGGTAGTGTTCTATCGGTTGCTCTTCAAAAGATCTTTGGTAAGGAAAATGTAATTTTATCAGATATTAAACCCAATCCCCTTTTTGAAAGTCATTTTGAAAAAATTGATGCAATGGTTTATGACCAAATAGAATATTTTGTTAAGAAATATTCCATTACTCAAATTTATCATTTAGCTGCCATACTTTCTGCAGCAGGTGAAAAGTATCCTTTAAGAACTTGGAGATTGAACATGGAAATGATGCTCAATGTTTTTGAAGTTGCTCGAAAAAATAGTGTGTGTAGAGTTTTTTTCCCAAGCTCAATAGCTGTATTTGGAAAAAATGTAGCCCGATCAAAGGCGATACAGACTTCCTTTATCAATCCTTCAACGGTGTACGGAATCAGTAAAGCAGCAGGAGAAAATTGGGCGCAATATTATTTTGATCAATATGGCTTAGATGTACGTTCCCTTAGATATCCTGGCATTATAGGATATAAATCTATGCCTGGAGGAGGAACTACGGATTATGCGGTTGAAATTTATCATAGTGCCGTTAAAAAAGAAAAATATATTTGTTATTTAAACCCTGACACCAAATTACCCTTGATTTATATGGATGATGCTATCCATGCTACTATTGAAATAATGCAAACCCCTATAGAAAATATTCGTATTAGAACATCCTATAATTTGGCTAGCATGAGTTTAAGCCCAAATGAGATCGCCCTAGCAATTCAGAAAATTCACCCTAACTTTAAGGTGGATTATTACACTGATTTCAGACAAGATATTGCTGCAACATGGCCAAGTGAAATTGATGATCAACAGGCCAGGAAAGATTGGAATTGGCAACCAAAATATGATTTAACTCAAATGACCAAAATAATGTTGGAACAACTGGAAAAGAAATATAAAAAGAACTAATAATTAAAGTCATGTACGGACTTATTGAAAAAAAATTAGAGATTGAATTAAACGAAATTAAAGAAGCTGGGCTTTACAAGACAGAAAGAATTATTACCAGTCCTCAGGACATTACAATTAAATTATCTTCTGGAGAGGAAGTGATAAATTTTTGTTCAAATAATTATTTAGGTTTATCCAATCATAAGGCTGTCGTTCAAGCGGCAAAAGACACTCTAGATTCATATGGCTTTGGAATGTCATCAGTACGTTTTATTTGTGGAACCCAAAATATTCACAAAGAGTTAGAAAAAAAGATTGCTTCCTTTTTCAATTGTGAGGATACTATTTTATATGCCGCTGCCTTTGATGCAAATGGGGGTCTTTTTGAGCCCCTGCTAACAGATGAAGACGCTATAATTTCTGATTCATTAAATCACGCTTCCATTATTGACGGGATTCGATTATGCAAAGCATCTCGATATCGTTATTTAAATAACAATATGGAGGATTTAGAAAACAAATTGATTGAGGCAAATAAAAATAGACATCGTTTTAAAATCATTGTTACCGATGGCGTTTTCTCAATGGATGGTATAGTGGCACAACTGGATAAGATTTGTGATTTAGCGGATAAGTATGAAGCTTTGGTTATGGTAGACGAATGCCATGCAGCAGGGTTTATTGGCAAAACAGGGAGAGGCACCATAGAGTTAAAAAAAGTGTTAGGTAGAGTTGATATAATAACAGGGACTCTAGGTAAAGCACTGGGAGGAGCTATGGGAGGATATACAACTGGTAAAAAAGAAATCATTGAAATACTTCGTCAACAATCTAGGCCTTATTTATTTTCAAATTCACTTGCTCCTGCCATTGTAGGAGGTACTTTAAAAGTATTCGAAATTATATCTGAAGACTATTCATTGAGAAATCAGTTAGAGCATAATACAGCTTATTTCAGGGAGGAGATGGAAAAGGCAGGATTTAATCTCATTGGTGCCGATGCAGCCATAGTTCCTGTAATGACCTATGACGCAAAATTATCTCAAGAAATGTCTGAAGCCCTTCTTCTTGAGGGAATATATGTTATTGGATTTTTTTATCCTGTTGTTCCAAAAGAGTTAGCGAGAATTAGAGTTCAATTATCTGCATCCCACAAAAAAGAACACCTGGACAAAGCGATAAAAGCTTTTATAAAAGTTGGAAAACAATTTAACTTAATCTCCTAAATTTATAAGCGAAATTAATAGAAAGAGTTCTAGAACTAAATAGATTTTTTTTTGATTTAGTAGAGTCGGCCCAACACTTTTTTTGGGTTTCTATAGAAGCAGAATAGTTTCCCTCTAAACCCTTGCTTACTGATTAATGCACTATATTGCAAATAAAAAATTATTATGAAAAAGATTACGA